>OGRO01000089.1_pt1 | contig 93315 bp, 112 predicted proteins | sample 1553451 | NCBI WGS metagenome assembly OGRO01 (sample SAMEA2580021, study PRJEB22360) | human gut metagenome | reverse complement strand
GTATTTCAACACTAGTGATATCAAATAAGTGTGACATATGTTTGACAAACCTACACTTTTTTGTGAATTTTATGTGTATTTTATTGAATTTTTAATATATGTATGATATTATATTGGTTATATTGTTGAGGTAATTTTTATATTGCCTTAAAAGAAAGGATTGATATTAAAATGGGATGGATTATTTTAATAATTGTTGTTCTTATATTGGTTTTCCTAATAAATATATACAATAATCTTGTTTCGCTAAGACAAAAAGTTAAAAATGCTTGGAGCCAAATAGAAATACAATTGCAAAGAAGATTTGACCTAATTCCTAATCTTGTTGAGACTGTTAAGGGATATATGGGACACGAAAGTAATATTTTAACAAAAGTTGCAGAACTTCGCACTGCATGGGCAAATGCAAAAACTGTAGCAGAAAAATCTAATTTGGACACTCAACTTTCTGATACTTTAAAAACAATTATGGCTGTTTCAGAAGCTTATCCTGATTTAAAAGCAAATCAAAATTTTATAAGTTTACAACAAGAACTTGCTAACACAGAAAATAAAATTTCTTATTCTAGGCAATTTTATAATGACATTGTAACTACATATAATACAAAGATTCAAGTATTTCCTTCAAACATTGTAGCTGGAATGTTTAATTTTACACAAGAAACTTTATTTGAAGTAGATAACCCAGAAGCTAGAAAAAATGTAAAAGTTGATTTTAATAACTAAAATTTATACATAAAAAACATAGTGTATTTAATTGTAATACACTATGTTTTTTGTTTACTAAATATGTATGTTTTAAAATTTCCAATTATTATATGTAATTTCTGCAATTTCTTCTGGTTCAATTTGCTTTACTTGTGCTATTTTTTCTACTAAATACTTTAAATTTCTTGAGTCATTTCTTGTCCCTCTATTAGGTTCTGGTGCCAAATATGGGCTATCTGTTTCAATAAGCATTTTTTCCAATGGTATCATTTGTATTATTTCATCTGCATTTTTAGAATTTTTGAATGTTATTGGTCCTGCTAACGAAATGTAAAAACCTAGATTTAGTCCTTCTTTTACAAGTTCTTTGTTTAATGGGCAACAGTGAAATACTCCCTTCTTATTTGGTGTATTTTCCTTTAAAATTTTTATAGTATCCATCACAGCTTCTCTTGTATGTATTATTATTGGTAAATTCAGCTTGTTCGCTAATTTTATTTGGTTAATAAATGCCATCTGTTGTAGTTCTTTGTTTTCTTTATTCCAATAATAGTCAAGTCCGATTTCTCCAATGCCAACAACTTTATCGGCTTTTGCTATATTTTCTATTTTTTTTATTTGCTTTATTATCTCATTTTCTGTTTTTAATATATCATTTGGAGATATTCCACATATAGCATATATAAAATCATATTTGTTTGATAAGTCTATTGCCTTTTTAGAAGATTCTATATCATAACCTGCAACTATAATTTTTGTTATTCCAGCCTCATATATTTCATGTAATATTTTTTCTCTGTCCTCATCAAATTTCTCATCATTATAGTGTGAATGTGAATCGAAAACCCTCATTTTAGACTTTGCATCCTTTCCTAAATAGTTATCTTTGTTACAAATACTCTATTAATTATCTAATATTAAAGTAAAGCTTGCCATTGCGTAGTTTTCTATATGTGATATACTCAAATCCTGGCTTATTATATTTTTTATTTCTAATTTACTTATATCTGCTATTGGCCTTCCTTTTTCATCATTATATATCTCTATATTTTTCCATAACCAGTTAGAAGTATTGTTTATATTTTTGGAAATCGCTTTAAATATAGCTTCTTTTGCCGCAAATCTTGCCGCATAATGTTGATACTTCATTTTATTAGTTTTTTCGCAATATTCTTGTTCTTTTTCTGTGAATATTCTATCCACAAAAACCTGTCCTATCTGCTCAATACTTTCCTTTATTCTATTTACCTCTATTATATCTACACCTGTTCTTATCTCCATCTAAATTCTCCCTTATATAAGATTTTATCTGATTGAACTTTTTTATTTTCCAAATAGGTTCATAAGTGTGACAATAAATATACCTATTACTATTATTGCAATTATTTTATTTCCCTTTGCAATTCTTTCTATATTGTAATTTTTATAAAGTATATCATATTTATTTTTTAATCTTAGGTATGTCTCTTCTAGCAATAAACTTTCTCTTTCCTTTTCTTCTATACTTATTCCAAGCTCATTGTTGGTTATTTCTTGTATCCATATGAATTTTGTAAAATTTATAAATTGCTCCTTGATCTTCTCAAAATTATTGCTCATATTAAACTCATATATTAACTTTTTTAAATATATTTTTTTGTATATGTTAAATATATAATGATATAAATATTTATTCTCATATTCAAATGGCAGTTTTGTATAATTATCTGTATTTATATCTGATGCCATTACCACTGCACTCCAACTTGTAAACCCAAATTTTACATATCTTTGTTCAATTTCCTTTACCTTGCTATTTGTTTTAGAGTTTGCATTTGCTATATTGGCATAATTTAAAAATCTTTCATTTAGTACAGTATTATTTGTACTTTCGTTCCAGCAACCTTGATCTAAGCATACATATGAATATGTAATAAACCTTTCAGTATCTACATTTATTTTTTTTGCTCCTGTACTATTGCCTGCTATTTCTTTTATCAAACTTGAAAAATCCCTTATATCTTTAAAAGTGCTTGTTTGTATTCGTATGTTTTCATATTCCCTTAGTTGTGATAAATTTGAGTTTATATCTCTGAACTTATAATTAAAATTCAATACGTCATCTAAATTGTTTTCTCCATTTAAAACTGTTTTAAATGTTAAAAAGCATATACCTGTATTAAAGCAAATAATCTCCATTTTTAAAATATCAAAAAATATACCGTTCTGTTCTCCTACTTTTCCCTGTATATTTTTCTCTAATTCATATTCAAAAATTGTACAAGGATATTTTGAAAGTATTGCACTCTGCATCTTGTCTTCCATATTTTGAAGCTCATTTATTTTTTGAGTTGATAGTCCAAATGTCCAAAACATATAATCTCTTATATTGGGTAAAAAATATGTGTATATATCAAAATCTTTTATTCTATCAAATGCTTTTAATTTACACTTAGGATTTCTTATAAGCTTTAGCATATATTTATTGTATTTATTCGGTTCTATAATATACGGATATATGAAATACGTATATTGATATTTAATCTTTTGTTCCATCTGTATGCTTGCTCCTCCTATAATTTATTTTTCATCTGTATAATAATTTAAGTTTAAATCTTGGCCTCTATGCCATTTTCCTATAAAGTCTATTAATATACTGTTTTCTAATGAGTATGCTGGTGATATTGTGACTTCTCCTTTTGAATTAACGCATCCCCATAATCCATCTTTTTTTACACTTGCATATCCAAATTCATTTTGTTCTGTTGCATCATCATATATATAGTCAACCATTACTATACCATCTTTATTTACAAAACCATATTTCTTATCTTTTTTTGATAAAAATAATGTGTTACCTTTTAGTAATTCTATGTTAGATTTTTCCTCAAATTTAAAATTATAATATTTATATTCATCGTTTATTCTAATCTTCATATATCCTAAATCTTTGTTAATTTCTGTTACAATTCCATTTAATTTAACATTAAAGTCTCTGTCTATTAAATCTGAATTAATATTTTCTTTTGAACCCTCGTAGAAATCCACATCACTTCTATATATCAAGTTATTATATACAAAATCCAATTTTGTTTGTCCTGCTACATTTACAATCCCATATTTGCCTTCTAGTTTAGCAATGTAGTTATCTGCATATGTAAATTTTATATCTTCATATTTAGTTTCTAGCTTTGTATCTCCAGAAATTGTCATTATTCCATATTTTCCATTTTTCTGAATTACAACATTTTCTCCATTTATTGATTTTACATCATCAAATTTTTCTTCTAAATATGAATTACCTGTTGTATCTACTATTTTCCATTTTCCATCTTGTTTTACTACAAATCTACCATTGCCATATATCTGTTTTACTTCATCATATTTAGCTTCTAGCGCAACTGATTTGTCCCAATTTATTACTCCATATTTTTCATTTTGCACTATAAATCCTTCTTCATATTTATTTCCTAGTTGTTTTATAGCTTTATATTGGTTTGGTATTACTATGTTTCCTATGTCATCAACTAATCCAAGCTTTCCATCTTTGTCTGTTATCAAGCTATTTTTTATTCCTTTTAATGTTGTAATTGAGTTATACTCACATTTTAATAATTCATTTCCTTTATAATTTATCAATCCATATTTTCCATCTTTTTTTACTAACAAGACATCAGATTCATACCACAAATTATTATTTTCATCATAATTTTCTAATGCTTGCACAGACTCATACCCTGTAAGTACTTCTTCTTTCTTATCATTTAACACTTTTGTTTTATATAAGCCCTTTTCATAATCTACATCATATGTACAAATAAATATGGCTTTTGATGGGTTTGGAATTATTATTGTTTCATCATATGTTGGTTCTATAACAGTAGTCCCTTTTGAATCTATTACTCCCCATTTATTATTAGTATATACTGCGAAATATTTTTGAACAACTGTCTTTTCCGCAGCTCCTTTATTTGATTTTAGTATCTTTCTTATTCCTACAATAAACATTATAATTACTGCAAAAGCTATTATTACAGCAAATACTTTTTTCATGTTTAGTTTTCGTCCTCCACTATATCTTCTTCCTCTTTCCATATATTTTTTCATTCCTTTCAATATAGCTTTTTATACATATATAATATATCATACTTTTTTGTAGAAATATAGTATTTTTTTATTTTTTTATTAGCAAATAAACGGAACTATAAAAAGTCCCGTTTACTTTATTAATTATTGCATTCTTCTTCACAGTCACATTCTTCTTTTTCTGTGTCTATGTGTATATTTTTGTATTTGCTTAATCCTGTTCCAGCTGGAATTAATTTACCTATTATAACATTTTCTTTTAAGCCTATTAATTCATCTACCTTTCCTTTTACTGCAGCTTCTGTTAACACTCTAGTTGTTTCTTGGAAAGATGCTGCTGATAAAAAGCTCTCTGTTGCAAGTGATGCTTTTGTTATTCCTAATAGTACACGTTTATATGTGGCTGGTTTTTTACCTTCTGCTATCATTTTTTCGTTTTCTTCTTCTAGTTCATTTATATCCACTAGTGAACCTGCAAATAGTCCTGTATCCCCATTATCTTCAACTCTAACTCTTTTTAGCATTTGTCTACCAATAACTTCAATATGTTTATCGTTAATATCAACACCTTGGTTTCTATAAACTTTTTGAACTTCTTGTACTAAGTATTTATGAACTCCATCAACACCATTTATTGCTAATATTTCATTTGGATTTATAGAACCCTCTGTTAATGGCATTCCTGCTTCTACTTCATCCCCGTCTTTTACACGTAATTTTGAGCCAAAAGGTATTGAATATGTTTTACTATCATCTTTGCTTGTGACAATAACTTCTTTTTTGCTTTTATCCTCTGAAATTTTTACTTTACCAGAGATTTCTGTTACTATAGCTAATCCCTTTGGTTTTCTAGCTTCAAATAATTCCTCAACTCTAGGAAGACCCTGAGTGATATCTGCAACACCTGCGACACCACCAGAGTGAATTGTTCTCATGGTTAACTGTGTTCCTGGTTCTCCGATAGATTGTGCAGCAATAATACCTACAGCCTCACCTATGTTTACCTCTGCTCTTGAAGCTAATCCCATTCCATAACATTTGCGACATACACCATGTTTTGTTTTGCACTCTAATACTGTACGAACTTTAACTTTTGTTATTCCTGCTGTAACTATTTTTTCTGCTATTGCTTCTGTTATAAGCTCCTCGGTTGTTACTATTATTTCACCTGTTTCTGGATTCTTTATGTCTTCTAATGGATATCTTCCCAATAAGCGTTCTTCTAGTTTTTCTACTACTTGATTTCCGTCTTTAATGTCTGAAAGTTCCATTCCTTCTTTTGTTCCACAGTCATCTTCTCTTACAATTATATCTTGTGCTACATCAACTAATCTTCTTGTTAAGTATCCTGAATCTGCAGTTCTTAAAGCTGTATCTGCTAAACCTTTTCTAGCACCGTGTGCTGAAATAAAGTACTCAAGAGCATCTAGCCCCTCTCTAAATGATGATGTTATTGGAATTTCAACTGTTTTACCTGTTGTACTTGCCATAAGTCCACGCATACCTGCTATTTGTCTTAATTGGTTTATGTTACCTCTGGCTCCTGATTGTGACATCATATATACTGGGTTTAATTCTTCAAAATTACTCTTCATTGCTTCTGTAACTTCATCTGTTGCTTTTTCCCATATTTTAATTACAGATTGATATCTTTCTTCGTCAGTAATTAAACCACGTTTATATTGTTTTAATACGTCATTTACTTTTTCGTTTGCACTAGCTAATATTTGTTTTTTAGCTTCTGGAACTTTTACATCATCAACAGAAACTGTAATAGCACCTATTGTTGAATATTTATATCCTGTTGCCTTAATATAATCTAGTAGTTCTGCTGTTGCATCTAATCCATGTTTGTTTATTGATTTTGCAATTATTTTTCCTAAATTTTTCTTAATAACTGGGAAGTCTATTTCTAATTGGAACTCATTTTCTGGGTTTGTTCTATCTACAAAACCTAAATCCTGTGGAATTCCTTGGTTATATATAATTCTACCAACTGTTGTTTCTATTATTTTATGTTTTTCAACTCCATCTACTACTTTGCTCATTCTTACATGAATTTTAGCATGCAAACCTAAATCTTTGTTTACATTTGCAATAATTGCCTCTTCTGGAGAAGAAAAATACATTCCTTCGCCTTCTTCACCTTCTACAATCATTGTTAAATAGTAGCTTCCTAAAATCATATCTTGTGTAGGAACAGTTACTGGTTTACCATCTTGTGGTTTTAACAAGTTATTTACAGATAGCATTAAAAATCTTGCTTCTGCTTGTGCTTCTGGTGATAATGGGATATGTATAGCCATTTGGTCACCGTCAAAATCCGCATTAAAAGCTGTACATACTAATGGATGTAATTTTATAGCTCTTCCTTCTACTAAAACTGGCTCAAATGCTTGAATTCCCAATCTATGTAGTGTAGGCGCACGGTTTAATAATACAGGATGGTCTTTTATAACCTCTTCCAATATGTCCCATACTTCTGGCCTTAGTCTTTCTACCATTCTCTTTGCATTTTTAATATTGTGAGCTATTCCACGTCCAACTAATTCTTTCATTACAAATGGTTTAAATAATTCTACAGCCATTTCTTTTGGAACACCACATTGATATATTTTAAGTTCTGGTCCAACAACTATAACTGAACGTCCTGAATAATCAACACGCTTTCCTAATAAGTTTTGACGGAAACGTCCTTGTTTTCCTTTAAGCATATCTGATAATGATTTCAAAGGTCTTCCACCAGCACCTGTTACTGGTCTTCCTCTCCTACTATTGTCTATTAAAGCATCTACAGATTCCTGTAACATTCTTTTTTCGTTTCTTACAATTATTTCTGGTGCTCCTAACTCTAGTAACCTTTTTAATCTGTTATTTCTATTTATAACTCTTCTGTATAAGTCATTTAAGTCTGATGTTGCAAATCTACCACCATCTAATTGAACCATAGGTCTTAAATCTGGTGGAATTACAGGTACAACATTCATAACCATCCACTCAGGTTTATTTTCTGATAGTCTAAATGCTTCCACAGTATCTAATCTTTTAATTAATTTTGCCTTTTTCTGCTCGCTTGCTTTTTCTAATTCTTTTTTTAGTTTTTCAGATAGTTTTTCTATGTCTATTTCTTCTAGTAATTTTCTTATTGCTTCTGCTCCCATTTCTGCTTTAAATGAGCCTTTTCCATATTTCTCTTCTGCTTCATGATATTCTTTTTCTGATAATACTTGTGTCTTTGTTAATGAAGACGTTCCTTTATCTGTAACAATATATGAAGCAAAGTATATAACTTTTTCTAGGTTTCTTGGAGAAACATCTAGTAATAAAGCTATTCTACTTGGAATTCCCTTAAAGTACCAAATGTGAGCTACTGGTGCAGCAAGTTCAATATGCCCCATTCTTTCACGTCTTACTTTAGATTTTGTTACTTCTACACCACATCTGTCACAAACAATTCCTTTATACCTTACTCTTTTATATTTACCACAATGGCATTCCCAGTCTTTTGTAGGTCCAAATATTCTTTCACAAAAAAGTCCATCTTTTTCTGGTTTTAATGTTCTATAATTAATAGTCTCTGGTTTTTTTACTTCTCCTTTTGACCACTCTCTTACTCTTTCGTCTGATGCAATACCTATTTTAATTTTATCGAAAATTTCTAGTTCATCCACTGCTTTTAGCCCCCTTGACTTCTATTTTTTCTTGTTTCTTAAGGATTTTTGCTCAATACACTGCTGTGCAATTCCATTTTGTCTGTGTAAAATCCTTTTTGAAACTATTTAATTATTTTACTCATCTAGCATATCTTGGTCTTCTAGCAAGTCATCTTCACCTAAGTCTGTATCATCTATTAGTATTTCGTCCTCATCTAGCATTCCGTCTATGTTGTCTAATAGCATATCTTCCCCAAGTTCTTCTCCGTCTTCTTCTATATATCCATCATTTAAGTCATTTTCATCTACAGCATCTTCTTTTCCAGAATCAAAATTAAAATCTATGCCGTCTTCTATATTTTCTTTTAATTCTAATTCCTTGTTATCTTCTGAGTATAGCTTTATGTCTAATCCTAAACTTTGAAGTTCTTTTATTAATACCTTAAATCCTTCTGGTACTCCTGGTTCTGGAACATTTTCTCCTTTTACAATAGCCTCATATGTTTTTACACGTCCAACTACATCATCTGATTTTGTTGTTAGCATTTCTTGCAATGTATAAGCTGCACCATATGCCTCTAATGCCCAAACTTCCATCTCTCCAAAACGTTGTCCACCAAACTGTGCCTTACCTCCTAATGGTTGTTGAGTAATAACTGAATAAGGTCCTGTTGAACGAGCATGTATTTTGTCATCTACTAAATGGTGAAGTTTAAGCATATACATAACACCTACTGTAATTGGGTGGTCAAAAGCTTCTCCTGTTCTTCCATCATATAGTATTGTTTTACCATCTTCTGATAATCCAGCTTTTTTCAATAGTTCTCTTATTTCTTCATCTGTTGCTCCATCAAATACTGGTGTTGCAACTTTCCAGCCCAATGCTTTTGCTGCCATTCCCAAATGTACTTCCAATACTTGACCTAAGTTCATACGAGAAGGTACACCTAATGGGTTTAAAACTATATCTACTGGTGTTCCGTCTGGCAAGAATGGCATATCTTCTTCTGGAAGTATACGAGAAATAACACCTTTATTTCCGTGACGTCCTGCCATTTTATCTCCAACAGATATTTTTCTTTTTGTAGCTATATAACATCTTATTATTTGATTTACGCCAGGTCCTAATTCGTCTGAATTTTCTCTTGTAAATATTTTTATATCGACTATTGTTCCTGCTTCACCATGTGGTACACGTAATGAAGTATCTCTTACTTCTCTAGCTTTTTCTCCAAATATAGCTCTTAACAATCTTTCTTCTGCTGTAAGCTCTGTTTCGCCTTTTGGAGTTACTTTACCTACTAATATATCTCCTGGTCTTACTTCTGCACCTATTCTTATAATTCCATTTTCGTCTAAGTCTTTTAGACTATCATCTCCAACGTTTGGAATGTCTCTTGTAATTTCCTCTGGTCCTAATTTTGTGTCACGACATTCACAATCATATTCTTCTATATGAATAGATGTATATACGTCTTCTTTTACCAATCTTTCATTAATTAATACAGCATCCTCGTAATTGTAGCCTTCCCAAGTTGTAAATGCTATTAAAACATTTTTTCCAAGCGCCATTTCGCCATTTTTTGTAGATGGTCCATCTGCTATTAGATCTCCAGCCTTAACTTTTTCTCCCTTTACTACAACTGGTCTTTGGTTAATACATGTTCCACCATTTGTTCTTTTGAATTTTCTTAAATGGTATGTATCTATTTCATCTTTTTTATTTCTAATTCTTATTTCATCACCAGTTACTTTTTCAACTATTCCATCAGATTTTGCAAGTACTGTAATACCAGAATCTCTTGCTGCTCTGTATTCTATACCTGTTCCAACTATTGGCGATTCTGCTGTAAGTAATGGAACCGCTTGACGTTGCATGTTTGATCCCATTAGAGAACGCTTAACATCATCATGCTCTAAGAAAGGAATCATTGCAGCCGCAACAGAAACAAGTTGTTTTGGCGATACATCAACAAAATTAACCTTATCTTTATCTGCAACTGTTATTTCTTCTCTATGTCTTACTCTAATTCTGTCATTTATAAATTTTCCTTCTTCATCAACAGGTTCAGAAGCTTGTGCAATTATATATTTATCTTCTTCATCTGCTGACATATACATAATTTCATCTGTAACTTTTCCGTCAACCACTTTTCTGTATGGTGTTTCTACAAATCCATATTCATTTATAATTGCAAATGAAGAAAGCGCAGATATTAATCCAATGTTTGGTCCTTCTGGTGATTCTACAGGGCAAAGTCTTCCATAATGTGTATAGTGAATATCACGAACTTCAAATCCTGCTCTTTCTCTTGAAAGACCTCCAGGGCCTAATGCAGATATTCTTCTTTTATGTGTTAGCTCAGATAATGGGTTGGTTTGGTCCATAAATTGTGATAATTGTGAACTTCCAAAAAACTCTTTTATTGATGATGTTATTGGTTTTGTATTTATTAATGTTTGTGGAGTAATAACATCTAAATCTTGTATTGTCATTCTTTCTCTTACTACTCTTTCTAATCTAGTAAGTCCAATTCTAAATTGATTTTGTAATAATTCTCCAACACATCTAATACGTCTATTTCCTAAATGGTCAATATCATCAACATTTCCTAAGCCATTATCTAGATTTAATAAGTAGCTTATTGATGCAATCATATCTTCATTGGTTATATGTCTTGGAATTAATTCTTCAATTCTTTCTTTTATAACATCATGCAATTTATCTTCTGGTGTTGTATCTATTATTGATTTTAATACTTCATAATTCACATATTCTTTAATATGTAGGTCAGACAAATCCACATTTGGTAAAACCTTGTGGATATTTACTGTTCCATTTCCTATAATTCTTACTCTTCTATCATCAACTTTTACGTCTACAATATTTATACCCAGATTTCTAATATTTTCTGCTACTTCTTCTGAAATTACAGAATCTTTTTCTACTAAAACTTCTCCTGTTTCAGAATCTACAATATCTTCAAATGCAACTTTGCCTGTTATTCTAGTTGATAAACTTAATTTTTTATTAAATTTATATCTTCCAACTTTTGCTAAGTCATATCTTCTGTCATCAAAGAATAAACCATTAAACAAATTCCTTGCAGCATCAACTGTTGGAAGTTCTCCTGGTCTTAATTTTTTATATATTTCTATTAAAGCTTCGTCTGGTGTTTTAACTGTATCTTTTTGTATAGTAGCTGTAATTTTTGGTTCCTCGCCAAATAAAGCAATTATTTGCTCATCTGTTGCAATTCCAATCGCTCTTAATAATGATGTAACTGGCAATTTTCTAGTTCTATCAACTCTTACATAGAAAACGTCATTTCCATCTGTTTCATATTCTAGCCAAGCTCCTCTTATAGGCATTACTGTTGAAGTATAAATTCTTTTACCTGTTTTAGGGTCGAATTCTTTTGCGTAATAGCATCCTGGTGAACGTACTAATTGGCTAACTACAACTCTTTCTGCTCCATTAATAACAAAAGTACCACTGTCTGTCATAAGTGGGAAATCTCCAAGGTAAATCTCTTGTTCTTTAATTTCTCCTGTTTCACGGTTTATTAATCTTACTTTTACATGCAATCTTGTTGCATATGTAGCATCTCTTTCTTTTGCTTCTTCTAGTGTGTATTTTGTCTTTTCTTCCATATAGTAATCTAAAAATTCAAGAACTAAATTTCCAGAATAGTCAACTATAGGTGAAATATCTTTTAGTATTTCTCCTAGTCCTTCTTCTACAAACCAGTCATATGAATCTTTTTGTACCTTGATAAGATTTGGCATTTCTATAGAATCATCTATTTTTGCAAAAGTCTTACGAGTACATTTTTCATATTTGATGTCTTTCATCAAAAATCACCTCTAAAAAATATTAAGCAGAAAAATATATATCAAATCATTCAAAAGTCCTTCTTGTCTTCCTAAAGACATTTGCAATAACACAAACTTCCTGCTCTCCAAGTTCTATTATTTGCAAATATTTTTAAGAGCAATTCCTCTTTTAAACAATTTACATAACTATGAAATTTAACAACAAAAAAACTATTGACAAATATTACGTTTTGTCAATTTTCTTGTTGTTTGTTAATTTTCTTTTAAAAACACGTTTTCTATTTTTACCACCCTTGTTTCTAAATAGAATTAATGTCTCTCCATATTAACACATCTATAATCTAGTATACCCCATTCTAACGCAACTTGTCAATAGTTTCCATTTTATATTTTTAATTTTTTATGCACCTAAAATTGCACCTGCAGCGCCAAAAACTCCCGCTGACGCCAACCCCATTATTATTCCTGCCAAAATAACTCCTGCCATTACTGCTATACTACTTTTTTTAAAATCCATGTCTAGTAAGCTGGCTGCAAGAGTACCCGTCCAAGCTCCTGTACCTGGCAAAGGAATACCAACAAAAATAAATAATGCCCAGTATAGACCTCGTCCTGCTTTTTCCTGAAGTTTTTTTCCACCTTTTTCTCCTTTTTCTAGGCAAAACTTAAAAAACTTTCCTATAAACTTTTTATCTGCTCCCCATACCAACACTTTTCTTGCAAAGAAAAATATAACTGGAACAGGTAACATATTTCCAATAATACAAATTAAATACAGTGGCAATATATCAATAGGGCCTCCCCATAAATTGCTAAGACCAATTGGTACAGAGCCTCTTAATTCTATAAGTGGTATCATTGAAATTAAAAATACTAAAAAATATTTCTTAATCATAATCAAACTCCATAATAAAATATTAACTGGGTAATATTTTATTATATAAACGTATAAATGTAAATAGTTTTTTATCAAATGCAAATTGTTATATATAGCAAATGATTACACATATTTTTAAAATAGAGGATAACCTAAGTCATCCTCTATTTTTTTATATTACATATTTTCTTATTAATGCTATTCCTGTTGCCATTATTGCTAAAATTGACATTGTTAGTATTATATATTGTCCTGTTGTTCCTGTTTGTAATGATAAAATTACTGGTGCATCATCTTGGTCGTCTTCGCCTTCTACTTGATTATTTGGTGTAGAATCTATATCTGGTGTATTACTTTCATTATAGTCTTCGCTTATTTCTGCAACGTTTACTTTTAAATTCAAGTTATTTTTATCATTAATCCATGTTAATGTTATTTCTACTGTTGCGCTTTCTCCCGGCTGTAATAGTGTATTTTCTAATTGTCTTGTTACTACTTTGCCTTCTACTTCTTCCCAATTTGGGTTATCTTCTTTTATGAATTTTAGGCCTTCTGGTATATAATCTGAAATTTCTTTAACATATCCTGCTATTTCTCCTTCGTTTGTTACTTTTATGTTATAAGTAAATTTTACAATTATATCTTTTAGTCTACTTTCTTTTATATCTACTTTAACAACTGGCTCTGGATCTTCATCACCTGTGTGTCCTGTTTTTACAATTGTTGTTTTTCCATCATATATTGTTATTGATGATGTTACCCATTTCTTTAATGCTAAGTCAAAATATTTTACTTTAACTTTTTCAATGTCTATATCATCCTCATCTGGCTTATTGTTATTTGGCTCTGAATCTACATCATTTACAGGTTTGCCATATTCATCACTGTCGTCTGAAATTTCTGCAGTATTTATTATTATTCTATCTGATGTGCTTGGCTCTTTTACCTTAAATACTACTTTTACATCTTTATAGTCTGGTTGTGTCATTGTTGATGGATTATATGCTTGTATTAAGTTTTCGCCTTCTTGTTTCTCTTGTTCTTTTGATAGATAATCTGTTTCTATATATTTTGCTTCTTTTACATCTGTTGCTAATTCTCCATCTTCCTTGTACATTTTCCATCTATATTGTGTGTTAGTTTCATTTTCAGGTAAAAACTCTAAACCTTCTGGAATGTCATCTTTTACTCTCTTAGCATATCCTGCTTGATTTCCCTCATTATATATTCTTAATGTATATGTTACTAAATCTTCCGTCATAACACTTACAGGTGTTTTTGGATGTTCATATGTATATGTTCCATCTGCTTTTCTTGTAAACACTGGTATTCTTTCTGTTACTTCTTCTTCATTTACCTTTGTTATAAATTTTCTTAATGATAAATCAAATCTTTGTAAAACCAATTTTTCAAAATCATCATCGTCTTCTTGTCCTGGAATGTATTCATCTCCATTGTTTATTTCGTCATCTTTATAGTTTGGCAATGTTTCATCTGTTGGTAAAACAACACTTGCTGTTGAATCTCTATCTGATGTTGTATTTCCATTTATATCTACATATCCAGAAATTTCTGCTATATTTGTAATTTTCTTGTATATATTACTGTTTAATTTTACTTTGCATTTTATTTTTACATCTATATAGTCAATTCCATTGGTTGTTAATTTATCCAATTTTACTTTATCATTTCCTTGTTTTCTATCCTGGTAAATTGTATCCCTACTTGCTGAGTTTTGTGTGTCTAATGATGTTATGTCTGTTCTAACTGTTCTACCATCTCCGCTAACTGTCCATCCATAGCTTGCATTTAATTCATCATCTACTATAAATTCTAGTTGTTCTGGCAAATGATCTGTTATTTCTGTAACATATCCATCTTCTTCACCTTCATTGTACACTCTTATTGTATATATTATTACATCTCCTAAGTCAACTGCTACTGGTGCCTTTGAATGTTTATATATTGCAGTTTTAGATGTTCCATTTAATAAGTTTGTTATATCTACTATTGGAGCTCTTAAATAATTATTGTTTTCATCTTTTAACTCAACACCATTTACTGAAGTTATAAACTTTCTTAATGATAAGTCAAATTCTGTTTTTATTGCTGGTTCAATTACCAATTTTTCAAAGTCTTCATCATCCTCGTGGTCATCTTCTTTAAATATTCTTGCATCAACATTAGCAGGAGTTGAATCTCTATCATCTATTTCTAATGCGTTATTGTCTTCTGCAATTTCTGCAATGTTTCTTAGAGTAATTCTTTCTTCTCCTGGTGTTGCTGTCACAACACATTCAACTTCTAAATCTTTATAGTCTAATTCTTCTTGATTAAATGCTTTTATTTCTGTATCTTTTAAGTATGTGCTGTGTATTACAGTTGCCCCTTCTATATATTCATGTTTTACAGCTTTCCATCCGTATTTTTCATTTACTTTGCTATTTTCTGCTAGTTGTAGTCCTGCTGGCAATATATCTTCTACTTTTGTAGCATATCCTGCTGTATCCCCTTCGTTATATATTCTTATAATATATGTTACTATATCTCCTTTTCTAACTGTTACAGGTGTTTTAGTATGTGTATATATTGCTGTTGTATTTAAGGTTTTTCTATTATTTATTAATGGTGTAACATCTACTTGTGGTTCTCTGTTTTCTAGCCCTAAACTTTCTAGTTCTGTACCATTAACTTTTGTAATAAATTTTCTTAATGCTAAGTCAAACTCTGGTTTAACTTCTATTGGTTTAATTACTAATTGTTCAAAATCATCATCATCTTGTTGATTTATTGTTCCATAATTTGGAATATCTACATTTCCTGGTTCCGAATCTCTATCTGCCTCTTGATATATATTTGAATCATCTGTAATTTCTGCAATATTTTTTAACAATATTTTTTCGTTTCCAGCATTCATTGTTACTTCGCACTCAATTTCTAAATCTTTATAATCTAGATTTTCATCATCAAATGCTCTAATAACTTGGTCTGCTAATTTATTTGTTCCAACATATGTTTTTCCATCGCCAGTTTTTAATACTTCCCAACCATTATTTGTATTTATATCACTGTTAGTTGCAAGTATTAATCCTTCTGGTAAAACATCTTCTACCATTGTTGCAAATCCATCTGTTTTGCCCTCATTATATATCCTAATTATATATGTTACTTTATCTCCTGGATTTACTATTATTGGATTTTTGGTGTGTTCATATATTGCTGTAGTTCCTGTTCCTGATATTAAAGGTGTTAAGTCTACTCGTGGTATTCTACTATCTTTACCTGTTAATTCTACTCCATTAATTTTTGTTATAAATTTTCTTAAAGCTAGGTCAAATTGAGGCTTTGTATAGTTTATAGCTAATTCATCGTTAGCTTCTACTTTTTTTCTGTCTATTATTGCTATTGGTTGATTTGATGCTATTGCATTTGTTACAACCCAATATCTTATATCTGTAGCAAAATATGAAAAGTCTATTTTTATTTTAACTTCATTAACGTTTGTAGACATTGGTACAGAAATATAGAATTCCTTGTTTACTTCTATATTTTGTAATGTATTATTATTGTTATCTAATATAGTATAATTTTCTATTTCATTCCCATTACCATCTGTAAAAGTAACATTATATGTATATTCACAATTAATATTTTGTTTTATTTTATATGGTCCTACTATATATTTGTTATTTTCTACTTTTACTGTAGGATTTGTTTTTTCTATTTCAAGTGGTTTTACGGTACTATTTATTGATGGGCTTAATGCTGCTTGTGCATTTGCATTGTTTATAAAGTATTTTATCAATTTATTTGCTTGAGTATGTCTTGCTTCTCCATTTTCAAAGATGTATTCTCCACCTAATTTTTGGTTTATAGCAAATGTTCCATCTTCATTTTTTATATAAAATATAAACGAATCTCCTACTTGATATTCTGAGTTAGGATTTGTGAAATACCATATAGCTAATTGTTGTACCGCATCTATATCTTCATCTGTCAACTTGTTTTCGCTTTGAGGTATTCCTGCTTTTTCTAAAAGTTTATTTTTATACTCATTTGCTGTATTTTGTTCTTGTGCTGTTTTTGGTGCTACATATGAATTATCTAATATCCATAGCATTTTTTTGTATGTTTCACCTTCTGGTAGTACAGATAGATATTCTGCTGGTATTTTTTCTTGTTTCATATCAAAAGAGCTTGTATACAATTTTTTCTCTGTTTCTGAACTTCCCCAGTTGTTGCTACCAAAACCAATGCCTGCTCTTAAACAGTATATTGTTTCACTATGGTCAGCAACTGCTGAAGGGGTTGTTCCTGTTCCATATGAACATATTTCCCATACGTTTTTTCCATTAACTATGTAGCCATTTCCAGATTCACGTAATAGTTCTAGTCCAAACCATTTATTTTCTGTTCTAGCACTAACCATACTAAACATACTTGTCATTAGTATAAACATAAGTGTTAACAATATAAGTACATTTTTCTTTTTTAGTTTCATTCCTTTTACCACCTTTTTATCTTTTATTATAATTTTATTTTATATTTTTTTCCAATGTAAGTCAATAACAGTATTTGCCTACTATTCCATAATGTTCTAAATCAGTGTTTGTGTCACTACGGATATTGCAAATACACATTTTGCCTTCATATATTACAATTATATTACATTTTGGTTACATTTTCAATACATTTTCCTAATTTTGCTATGGATTTACGGTTTTCCGCTATTTATTTTATTAATGCATTTCTGGCTAAAACACTGTCTGGATGTATAAGCTTTTTTTCATCTATTATATCTTTTATATTTAAATCTAACATATATAAAACGGCTACATCTAAATTTTTTTCTGATAATTCACGAACATATGGCACATCTTCCCATTTTCTATCATCTCCTGTACCATCTGCTATAAATAACATCTTGTCCATTAAACTCATATCAGCGCTTCCCGTTGTATGAACCCTTATAGCTTTGCACATTTCTTCTGTAAATCCATATTCTGTTTTTGCTATATTCGCTCCTATTTTAGCATGTAGTAAACTTGGACACTTTTTTTCTATATCATCTATTATCAATTCATTCTTTTCCATATATTCAAATGCGTCTTCTGGTAACATTTCTTTTGCTATGTCATGTATAAGCCCTACTAATTTTGCCTTTTCTACATCAATATTATATATTTTAGCTAATATCTCCATTCTGTTCATTGTACAAACAGAATGAAAATATCTCTTTTCTGATAATGTATTTTTTACTCTATTATCTATTCTTTCTAATAATTCCATTTCTTATCTTTCCTTATAAACATATTTTATTTTTTAGCACTATCTATTAACTTATCCAATAAATCTGAGTATTTTATTCCACATTGTTCCCACAATTTTGGATACATACTAATTTGCGTAAATCCTGGCATTGTGTTTATTTCATTAATATATATTTTATTATCTGCTTCTTTTATAAAGAAGTCTACTCTTGCCAATCCGCTTCCATCTACAGCATTAAATGCTTTTATTGCTAATTTTCTAATTTCTTCTATTTCCATTTTGCTTATATTTGCAGGAATTACAGTCTTTGAGTCTTTATTTTTGTATTTCGCATCAAAGCTGTAAAATTCATCTGCTGAAAGTATTTCACCTACTGTTGAAGCTTCTACTTTTTCATTTTTTAAAATTGCACATTCTATTTCTTTGCCTTTTATTTCTTCTTCTATCAATATCTTTTTATCATATTTTACTGCTTCTTTTATTGCTGTTTTTAACTCATCACTATTTTTAGCTTTACTTATCCCAACAGATGACCCAGAATTTGATGGTTTTACGTATGCTGGATATCCTAATTGTTTTTCTACCATAGAACTTACTTCGTCTAAGTTCAGTTCTTGTTCATTTAACTGATTATCTACAACTGTATATATATTGTTAAAAGCTTTTATATAAATATAATTAGCTTGTGGAATATTTGCTTTCTCAAAAAGAATTTTTGTATACACCTTATCCATTGAAACAGCAGAAGCCAACACCTTACAACCAACATACTTTACATTAAGTAACTCCAATAATCCTTGTATTGTTCCATCCTCTCCATACAATCCATGCAGAGCTGGAAAAACAACATCCATATTTTTTAAATATTCAATTTCATTATTTATCTTTTCTAGTTCCTGTGGTATTTCTCCCACTTGTAATATTTCTATTTCTTCTATTGGTTTTATATATTTATACCAATTTCCTTTTAAATCTATGTATATTGGAAAAATTTTATATTTCTTTTTATTCAGATTATTTACAATTGAAGTCCCAGAAACAATTGAAACATAGTGTTCTGTAGACATTCCTCCCATAATGACACCTAAATTCATCATTTTCCTCCTTTTTTACTTTAAGGACTGTCCCTTTTGGTCCCGTTTGCTCAATTAGGGACTGTCTCCAATTGGGCAGAAATTTCGGTGAAGTTCATTCCATTTGATGCTTTTATTAATACTGCGTCTTCTTTTTGTAGATATGTTTGTAGTAGTTTTATTGCTTGCTCATTTTTTTCAAAGTTATATATTTCTTTTACGGTTTTTTGTGCTATTTTGCTTATGTTTTTTGCTTCTTCTCCTACTGTTATTAGGACGTCTATTTTGTTTTTATTTATTTCTTCGCCTACTTTTTCATGCAATTGTTTAGAGTATTCGCCAAGTTCTAGCATATCTCCTAATATTGCTATTTTTCTTTTGTTTGGTAGTTTTGCTAGATATTCAATTGCTGCTTTCATAGAATCATAATTAGCATTGTAACAATCATTTATTACTAATATTCCTTTATCATTTGTAAACATTTCCATTCTTTTTTCTGTCAATTTAAAATCTAGTATTCCTTCTAGGATTTTTTCTATATTAATTCCAAGTTTTAGTCCTACTGCTATTGCACACAGGCTGTTATATACAAAGTGTTCTCCTCCTATTTTTACTTTTACATTATATTCTTGCTCTTCCACTTTGGTATTAAATGTGCTTCCTTTTTCATTTTGTTGTATATTATATGCCATTACATTGCTTTTGTTTTGTATTCCATATGTAATTACATTTATTTTATGGTTATTTTCTAAGTTCCATTTGTGTAATAGGTCATTATCATTATTTATTATTAATGTTCCATTGTTTTGTAGTCCTTCTATTATTTCCATTTTGGCTTTTAATATATTTTCCCTTGAGCCCAATTTTCCTATGTGTGCTGTACCTACATTTGTAATTATTGCAATTGTTGGTTTTGCAATTTTAGTCAAAGTACTTATTTCTCCCAAATGGCTCATACCTAATTCTACCACCATTGCTTCTTCGTCTTTTAAGCTTAAAATAGTTAGTGGTAATCCTATGTGATTATTTAGATTTCCCTGTGTTTTTAATACTTTGTACTTTTTTGAAACTACTTCTGCTACAATGTCTTTTGTACTTGTTTTGCCTACACTTCCTGTTATAGCTATTACTGGTATTTTATATAAATTTCGTTTATATTCTGCAATTTGTTGTAATGCTTTTATTGTGTCTTCAACTATTATAATTGCTGAATCAGTATACTTTTTTATTATATCTTCTGGGATTTCCACATTTTCCAATATTAAACACTTTGCACCTTTTTTTAATACTTCTTCATATAACTCGTTTCCATTTACTCTTTCTCCTTTTATTCCAACAAATACATCTCCTGATTTTATCTCTCTGCTGTCTATGCAAAAGTTTTCACATATATCATATTCATTTCCACATAATAATTTACCTTTTGTTATCTTTTTTATATCTCCAACTGTTATATCAGCCATAAGTTTTACCTTCATCCTCTCTACTTTAGTAATTATATTTTATTTCAAATATTATATGCTATAATCATTTAATTAGCAACTATTGTTTTTCTATTAAAATAAGACACTGCGTTTACAATGCCCTATTTTTTTACTAATGTGTTAATGTTCCATTTGGCGTATTTACAATTACTAATATATCTTCTTCTTTGCCTGTTTCTGCATTTATATATACTAAAAAGTCTGTATCATCTACTTTTCCTTTAAATTCCCAACATAGCCTTTCTGTTCTCCATTTTGTAGGAATTATAGCTAATGCTTCACTTTCTATTTGCAGTTTTGGATTTAAATTTTCTTTTGCTTGTTCTTTGCTTATTTTGGCTTGTTGTATATTTCTTTCTTCATGCGAGTTTAAATATCCTTTTGTTTCTATTCCTAATACTTCTCCATTGTCTAATGCCACTTTTAATTTAATTAAATCAGAATAAATTGTTACTCCATCTTGCTCATAAGCATAATTAATTGTAACTATTCCACTTTCCTTTAAATAATAGGTTTCTTTCATATTGTCAAAACCTTTATCTTTTAAAAATTTTTTTCCAAACTCATCTGCCTTTTCTTGAGTTATTGTTTCTGCATTTACATCTCTATTGTAATTCATAAATACTACATGTCCACCCTTCTCTGAAATAGAAATATATGCTTTATTATTTTTATCTTCCTTCAATTTCACTGTAAAATCATATGCTATAATATCTGTGTTTTCTGATTTTCCATTTGAAATTATTTCTTCAATCTTGTCTTCTCCTATGAATTCTTTCACTTTATTTCTTGCTGCTTCCTCATCTATATTTTCTCCTGTTAACCCTTTTTTTTCGCTCTTGGTCATGTGTTCTGAAAACGCTCCGTCATATATTAAACCTGAATATTCGTGAAAGTTTTCTTCCATGTTTCCAAAACTATCTTTTGATATATTGCTTACTTGTTGTGCAAATGCTATACTTCCTTTTTTGGTTAATTCGCCCCAACTGATTCTTCCACCATTTAAATCATTTGATAATTGATTTAATATATTTTCTAGGTTTATACTGTAATCATGAAGTTGCTTTAAATTATCTAAGTCTTCTGTTGTTAATTTTTCATTATATATATTTTTTCTTGATAATGAATAACTATAATCACTTACTTGATTTAAAAATTTTGATGTGTTTTCTAGTTCTACACTGTCTATTGGTAATCTTGATAAATACACTTGTGCCAAATTAGCTTCTCTCCATACATTTGTTAGTGTTTCTGCCCCATGCTCTGGTGTACTTGAGATTAAAGATTTAGCCAAATAAGTTTCTACATTTTGAACATAATCTACCAACTCATAAAATGCCATATTATATTGATTTTCTGATGCTTGTCTATATTCCATTTGTTTTTTATAAATATACAGTCCCAATGCAACAATAATTACAATTAAACCTACCACTAAAGTAAGCATATGTCTATCTCTTAACCTATCTTTCCAATCATATACTTTCTGTTTTACACTACTCAAAAAAATCATCCTTTCTATTTACAAAATCTATGTTTTCCAATTGTCTTTATTAATGGTCTTGACCATATCCATTTATTAGTGGCCGTATCTGGATTAAAATAGTATATAGCTCCTTCTGTTGGATCCCACCCATTCAAAGCATCCCTTGCTGCTTTTACAACTGTGGAGCTCTCTTCTATTGCTACATTTATTTGCCCATCAGATACAGCCGTAAATGCACCCGGTTGATATATTACTCCCGCTATTGTATTTGGGAAACTCGAGTGTGCTACTCTATTTAATATAACTGCACCTACTGCAACTTGTCCTTCATAAGTTTCACCTCTTGCTTCGCCATTTATTGCTCTTGCAAGCAATTGTACATTTGAAACATTGCTTCCTTGACTTACTGCCTGAACATTTTTGCTTTTAATATATGTTATAATCTCAAATATTAAAATTAATATTAATAATGTAATTTTTATAAATCTTTTCACATTTTCCTCCTTTTTCACACTTTTTAATATTTTGGATTATTTTTTATAAATTATTCCATATTCTTTATTTTTTTTATAACTTATGTTAGAATTTTAATGAAAGGGGAAACATATGAAAAAGATTTTAATTTTTTACGCTTCTTATGGAGGAGGACATCTTTCTGCTGCAAAATCAATAAATAATTATTTAAATGAAAATTATCCAGATATTCAAACAGAATTAGTTGATTGTATGAAATATATTAATGCTGTTTTAGAAAAACTAACTACTGGTGCATATAGAGAAATGGCAAAAAAAGCGCCTAAACTTTGGAAAGAAGTATATGACCATTCGCAAAGAGGACTTCTTTCAAAAATAAGTAAAAATAGTAATAAACTGATGGCAAGAAAACTTGCTAAATTAATATTAGAATCCAGCCCTGATTTAATTCTTTCTACACATCCTTTTAGTAGCCAAATGGTAAGCTATTTAAAAAAGAAGGGAGAATTAAATTGCAAATTGGCAACCATTTTAACAGATTTTGAAATTCACGAACAATGGATAGTTGGTCATGAATATACTGATTTATATTTTGTATCTAATGAACATATGAAAGATGAGTTAATAGAACATAGTATTCCAGCATCTCAAATATTTGTGACCGGAATTCCTTTTTCTAATAGATTCTTGCAAAATTTTGATAGAAAAAATATATTTAAAATGTTTAACTTAGATATAAATAAAAAAGTTGCTTTATTTTTTGGCGGTGGGGAGTTTGGCTTGGGCAAAGATAAAACCGTACAAATTTTAAAAGATTTAATTTCTGTTGCAAATGATTTTCAGATAGTTGCAATAGCCGGAAAAAACGAAAAAATGAAGCTTGCTTTTGAAGAAGTTTTGTCTGACATGAACGTAGAAAATAGAGTACGTGTATTACCATTTACGGATAAGGTACCAGAATTAATGAGCATTTCTAGTGTTGTTATTACCAAACCCGGCGGTCTTACAACAACTGAAAGCCTAGTATCTAACTTGCCAATTATTGTTATTAATCCACTTCCTGGTCAAGAAGAGGAAAATGCATTATTTTTAGAGAAAAATAATGTTGGTGTTTGGATAAGAAAAGATGATAATCCAGAGGTAATACTTTCACAAATTTTTAATTCACCCAATAAATTAGCGGAAATGAAAGAACATACTAAACTATTGGCTAAGCCAAATTCTACTAAACAAATTTGTGATACTTTAGTTAACATTTTATAGTTATAAGCATAAAAAAACATACCTCATAAAATTTATTGAGGTGTGTTTTTTTGTGTTTATTGGAGATAGTCTTGCTATCTTAAGTGTGTAGTAGCTATTTATTAAATTTATCTTTCTATTCCTTCAGTATTTCCTCCTTTAGCATTTTTTTCTCCAGTTCCACTATTAGTTCTATCAGTTTTTTCGGCAGTTTTTTCGGCAGCATATAAAACTCTTCCTACATTACGTTGTTCACGCTTTTTTGTAGTTTTCAAGAAATCATTTCTTTCCCCATACAATTTTACTACTTCTTCTATCTCCGTCTTTGTTAATTCTTTCCCTGCATCAATTCTATCTAAAGTTTCGCTTGTTGTACCTTCTCTATTATTCCTTTCAGTTATTCTTCCCTTTATAATAGTATTTCTTTCTTCATTTGGTAAATATTCTATTTGATTAGCAAGCTTTGTTTTAATTTTTGCTTCATGCGCTGCTAAAAATCCCATCATAGTTCCATATTGTCTAAATTTTCCCAAAATACCAAAATCGCTTTTAGGCATTATATCATAACCTGCCCCACTTGCAATCTCCTGCCTTTTCGCTTTTATAAGCAATAGCTGACATATCCTAATTTCAGCACCTATTTTTAACATTTCATTTTTAATTTTGAATATATTTTCCCTTACACTTTTTATTTCAACCTCGATTGCATTTTTAGCTACATCATCATCAGTACGATATATCCTATGTAATTTTTTCCCATCTTTTTCTAATTTCCTTAATTGATCAATACGCTTTTCGACTTCCTTCTTTAAACTATTTAATTTGTCATAAATTGTATCACTCATTTATTATCAACTCCTTCCTTTTTTAGGAACTGCTCTGCCTCATCATTTGCCCTTTTTATTTTTCTCTCTAGTTTGTCAATTTCATTAAATAACTTTTTCAACTCTTTGTCTGTCATTTTTTCTTTCCTCCTTTTATTATTTTTATATTTCTCGTCTTCCTTCTAGTGCTTTGCTTAACGTTATTTCATCTGTATATTCCAAATCTCCACCTACTGGAATTCCATGTGCTATTCTTGTTACTTTTATTCCCATAGGTTTTATAAGTTTAGAAATATATACAGCTGTAGCCTCTCCTTCTACTCTTGGGTTCGTTGCAAGTATTATTTCTTTTACTGTTCCATCCATTAACCTTGAAAGTAGTTCTTTTATTTTTATATCATCTGGTCCTATTCCATTCATTGGTGAAATACTTCCATGTAATACATGATATACTCCTTTGAATTCATGCGTCCTTTCCATTGCTACTACATCTCTTACATCTTCTACAACACATATAGAAGTTTGGTCTCTTTTTGCACTACTACATATTGGACAAGGATCTGTATCTGATATGTTATAACATTTTGAACAATACTTTAAATTCTTTTTTGCATTTAATATTGCTGAAACAAATTCATTTGTTTCCTGCTCACTTGCATCTAATATGTGAAAAGCAAGTCTTGCCGCTGTTTTGCTTCCTATACTCGGTAATTTTTCAAATGCTTCTATTAGTTTTTCTATTGATGGTGAATAATATGACATATTTTTTCCTCTCGCTTTTACATCATTCCTGGTATGTTATACTTTCCTAAGCTTTCAGCTTGTGCTGAATCGACTTTTCTTAAAGCCTCATTTGCACATGTTAAAATTAAATCTTGTAACATCTCTACATCTTCTGGATCAACTACGTCTTTTTTTATTTTAATTTCTTTTATTTCTTTGTTGCCAGATACTTTAACATATACTGCTCCTCCCCCTGCAGTTGAGTCAAATTCTTTGTTTGCTAATTCCTCTTGTGATTTTTCCATATCTGCTTGCATTTTTTTTGCTTCTTTCATTAGTTGGTTTATGTTCATTCCTCCAAATCCTCCCATTCCTGGGAATCCACCTCTTTTTGACATCTTTAATTTTCTTCCTTTCCTTTTAGTCTTCTATTATATTAATTGGTATATCCAAATCTGCTGGTAAATTGTCTATTGGATCACTTTGTATTTTATTTACCTGTTCAGTTTTACCATCTATTATTTTAATTTTCATTTCCTTGCCATATTCCATTGAAATAGCTTTTTCAAGTTCTACTATATTTTCTGCTCTTTCTATTACACTTTTTATAAATGGTGTTACTCCATTCTTAAATTCTATCCCAATAACTAGGTCATTTAGCTCTACTGGCGTTGCATTTATCAAATTAGTATATAACAATATTTTACCAGACTTTTTTAAATTGTTCAATATATTGGGCCATTTTTCCCCTGTTGAGCCCTCTTTACCATTAATCACTTTTTTGGTTATTTCATTTTGTGGTACAGTTTTATCTACCTTTGGAGTATTCTCAACTGGCACTTTTGTGACTTTTACACCATTTTTTACTTGTTCCTCTAATTTTTGTAATCTTGTGTTTATTTCTTCTAGTCCTGTTATGTTTTTTACGTCTTGACCTTTATTACATAATTTTATAATTTCTACTTGAAACATTAATTCCTTTTGTGATGACCATTTTATTTCATTACTTAAATTTGATAAATCATATATTATTTGCAATAGTCTTTCTTTAGAAACATTATTTGCAAGCCCTTTTATTTGTGTTATTTCTTTTTCATTGTATATTTCTAAAGTTTGACTAGTTTTATACACTAAAATATCTTTAAAATATTTGATTATCTCCCAAATTAAGTTACTTATGTCTTTACCTTGTTTTAATACTTCGTTTACTACTTTTAGCGCATTATCCACATCATAATTTATAATTGATTCTGTTATTCCACTTATATATTCTAGCTTTGGAATTCCAACTAGTTCTTTTACTAGCTCTTCATTTATTTGATTATTTCCTTCTTGTAAACATCTTTCTAATATGCTTAAAGCATCTCTCATTGCACCTTCTGATAATACAGCTATAATTTTTAGCGCCTCTTTTGTTATTTCTATTTTGCTTTCATCACATATATATTGTAATCTTTTGTCTATATTTTCATCTGATATTTTTTTAAAGTCAAATCTTTGACATCTAGAAAGTATTGTTGCTGGTAATTTTTGTGGTTCTGTTGTTGCTAAAATGAATTTTACATGTGCCGGTGGTTCTTCTAATGTTTTTAAAAGTGCATTAAATGCGCCTGTTGACAGCATATGTACCTCATCAATTATATAAACTCTATATTTTGCAAGTGTTGGCAAAAAGTTTACCTCATCTCTAATAATTCTTATGTCATCAACACTATTATTTGATGCTGCATCCATTTCTACTATATCTGTTAAAGCTCCTGACAACGCAGCTTTGCATATTTCACATTCATTACATGGCTCTCCATCTTTTGGATTTAAACAGTTTACAGCTCTTGCTAAAATCTTTGCTGCAGAGGTTTTACCTGTACCTCTTGTACCATTAAATAAATATGCATGTCCTACTCTATTTGATATTATTTGGTTTCTTAATGTTCTTGTAATATGCTCTTGTCCTACTATATCTTCAAATTTTTTGGGTCTAAATTTTCTATATAGTGCAGTATAGTTCATATATTTCCCTCCCACTTTTAGGTTGCTGGCGATTAAAATCGCCCCTACATTTTTCATAGGCTACTTTACACTTTCTTTTAGATTAAGATTTACTTAATAGAGTAATTTATTTGTTAGAATTTTAGCCATTCTATGGAAGATAAACACCACACAAAAGTATCTACTTATTGCTGCTTCCTTCCGGACCTGACAAGGTTCATAGGCTTTTATTGGTTTTACCCTCCATACAATGGCTAAAACTCTTTACTTTTTGATTATACACTTTTTAATTAATTTTGGCAATAGGATTTTTAAGTATTTGGCTTATTATTATTTTCTTCTTGATTTTCTGTTTGATTTTGTTCTTGTGTTGGCTCTTGTTCTTCATTTCCTTTATTTACTGGTACTTCTTGTTCAGGTTTTACTACTTTTTTTGTGCCTCTTATTATTACTCTATCCATTGGATCATATGAATCTCTTGAAATTAACGCTTGTGACACAACTTCTCCATTTAATTTTAATATTTTATATGTTTCACTGTTGCATCCATCAAATCCATTATCCTCTATAACTTCCTTGCCTTCGTCCATTGTTGAATCGTTTTTGTACCTTGTTGTACGCGATATATATGATGTTACTTTTGACTGAATTACTACTTCATATTCATTTTCTTCTTTTAACCCATGAATTTTGGCTGTAGCTATTCCGCCTCCTGCTGTGGTTTCTATTTTTATTGGATATTTTCTATTATTCTTAAATTGAAAATCTACTGTGCCCCAATTTACAGTTGCATCTCTTCCTGCCGGTACATATGATGTTTCGAAGCAATGATTACTTCTGTCTGTAATCTCTAAGTTTGCTAATAGTACTGCATTATATAGTGTGGATGAAATTTGACAAATTCCTCCTCCAACATCTTGTATTACTTTACCACCTGCATATGCAGCAGCTGCTTTATACCCTGCACTAATTGTTCTTTCTCCTACTGTTTGATTATATGAGAACGTTTCTCCTGGCATAAGTACTGTTCCATTAATTGCTTTTGCTGCTAATTCTAAGTTGTTGCTTCTATTGTAGTTTCCCGAATTATACCTTGTTGTATATGTAGATAATTGGTCTGGGAATGCTTTTTCTCCTAAATCTGCTATTGTTTTTTCTGGTATAGTTATTTTTAATGGTATTTCATATTCTTGTTTATCTGCTTGTATAATTTTCTCCGCTTCTTCCATTGTTATATTAAAATCCACACCATTAACATGTGTATATACTTTAAACGGATTTTCTTCTATATATGCATCTTTTGGTTCCTTATATATTTCCTTTCTTATTTTTTCTAAATTTATTGGTTCTGGATCTGCTTCTCTTACAGGTAATTCTATTATATTATTTTTGCTGTTAATATTTTTAATTTGTACGTAAAGCATTTCCTTAAACTCTTCACTATTTAGTTTATTTCCGCCTTTTTCCTTTTACTATAATTAGTTTATTGCCTTCTATGTAGTAGCTATTTTCTACTACTGCATTTGGTAGTTTTGCTGAAATTTCTCTTATTTTGTTTTGTAAAGTTTCACTATTTATAATCAATTCGGGTTCAATATTGATTTTATGCAATTTTGCAAATAAAATTTTATAATTATTTACTACAATATTGTTTTCTTTTCCCACGTTATATGCATTGTTAATAGCTTTCTGATTATCAAACTGTATCCCGAATTGGCTATTATTTACTATGGTTTCGTAGTCATTATATTTTAGAGTTATATCACTTGTTAATTTTTCGTTTATAATATTGTCTACTTTTTTTAATGCTTCTTCTTTTGTCATATTTGAAACGTCTATATTTAGCACATATATTCCTGATAAAATATTTGTGTTTTTAATATTTAGCATAGCAAATATTACCGAAAATACAGATACAACACATATTAATACTGCCATTATAATTATAAAAGTTATTTTTCTTTTATCTTCCTTGGCCTTTTCTCTTCGTGATTTTCTTGTCTGCCTCACTTCTTCTTGTGTTTCTTCCTTTATCTCTCCTATGTTTTTTTCTTGGTCATTTTCTAATTTTACCGTTTTTTCCTCATCTTTCTCCATATTGTACCCCTTTATTTTTATATTTGCTTTAGTATATATTTATACTTTATTTTAAATTTATATTACCATATAAATTTTTATTTTACAATATTTTTAATTTCAAGTCTGGTTAGTAACTAAAATCTTTATTAAAATTATTATTTTTTGTGGACTTTTATGTGTATTTTATATATAATTTTTATAAAAATAAGAAGGTGATTTTAATGATTGGCGATATGATTGCTAAAGCACGAAAAGATAAAAATATGACTAAAACTCAACTTGCTAAACTTATAAAAGTAGATATAGGGCATATTACCCATATAGAAAAGGGAGAACGCGTACCAAGCCATAGACTATTAAAAAGTATATGCAAAGCTTTAGATGTTCCTTACCAAACTTTTATGTTTATGTATGATAAAGCTACATATGACGAGCAAGATTATTATAAAATTTTTAGGCATATGTCATATAACAAAGTCTTGGCCTTTGATGGCATGGCTGACTTTATAGATTGCCCAACAACAGCTTCTGGAGCTGCTTTTGCCGTTAAAATGCCTGATAGTTCTATGGAACCTAAAATAAAGAAAGGAGATTACCTTTTCGTTGAAATAAACTCTCCATTAAGTAGTGGCGATATTGCTCTTGTTAAAATAAGAGGTCAAATATACATACGTAAATTTTCTGTAAGAACCACAACTTTAATATTAAGATCACTTAATAAAGACTACAAGTCCATATATTTCAATGAGTATGACGAATTTACCATTATTGGCAAAGTTGTGGGTATTAAATAATTTAAATTTTTTTTGATTTTTTTGTAGAAAATACTTGAATATTATTTTATTTAATAATATAATTTAGTATGTAATATTAAACAAGAGATAAACAAGGGAGATATAAAAATGGAATTAGTAAAAAATGTTTTTTTTAACACAGATAAATTGGTAGAAAATGCTAAGGTTAAAATATCATATGTAGGTAAGCTTTTTCAAGAAAATTCTAGTGAAGTTTATCTTCATTATGGATTTGGCTCAAATTGGGATAATGTTAATGAAATTAAAATGGAAAAAACAGAACTTGGATTTCAAGCTGAAATTGAATTATTATCAAGCGATACTTTAAATTTTTGCTTTAGAAATTCAAATAACGAATGGGACAATAATGAAAATGCAAACTATATATTCCCTATAGAAAAAGTAGAATTAGCTTTAGTTGTTCAAGAACAAAATGATAATGAAATAGTAGAACATAGAAGACTTAGAAAATCTTATATTTGGAGTAAAAAAGTAAGGCTTGCTATTTATAAAGTTATAACTTATTTGCCAAAATTAATTTCTGGAAATTATAAAAGAAAAGTAGAAGAATAAAAAACTGACATTAGTCAGTTTTTTTAAATTACTATTCCTCCATTTATAGAAATTATTTGCCCCGTTGTATAATTGTCTTCTATTAACCATTCTATGCATTTCGAAATATCTTCTGTCTTCCCAATTTTTTCTAATGGTATCTCTTGTATAAAATCTTGTTTATCCTGTTCTGGTATATTTTTATTCATATCTGTGTCTATCATCCCTGGTGCTATAGCATTTACTCTTATATTAGATGGTCCCAATTCTTTAGCCAGTGCCTTTGTAAATCCATTTAACGCAGCTTTAGCAGTTGAATAATGAACCTCACAAGATGCTCCTGTTATTCCCCAAATTGATGAAATATTTATTATACACCCCTCTTTATTTATAAGCATATGCTTTGTAGCTTCTTGTGTGCAATAAAATGCTGAATTCAAGTTGATATTTAGCATATCATTCCATTCTGTATCTGTTATATCTGTAAACAATTTCATTTGTGATATTCCTGCATTGTTTATAAGTACATCTATTTTTTTAAATTTTTCTATAGCAAATTCAATTAGTCCTCTGGCTTCTTCTCTATTGGAAACATCTGCCTTATATGTGTAAATTGTTATTTTTTCTTCTTCTAGCTCTTTTTTTATTTGTTCCGCTATTTTTTCTGATTTATTGTAATTTAAAATAATATTATATCCTTTTCTCGCTAAAGTTTTTACTATACTCGCACCAATTCCCCTTGAGCCACCAGTTACAATCACAACTTTATCCTGCATACTTTCTTCTATCCTTCCTTCCAAAAATTTTATTATCACCTTTATAGGTACTCAAAAAGCTAGACAAGTTTACAACAAGTCTAGCTTTAAGTATTGGAGCCACTTGTCCGATTTGAACGGACGACCTACTGATTCATACTACTATAACTTTCGCTACCATATTTCTATGTTTGTAGTCTGGACTTTCTCTTTACCATAGCTTATGCTTTAGGCACACCGTATAAAGTCTCTACACTCGGATAAATCCTAGCTCGGGATTAACATTTGACAGCCTTCCCCGAATTAGCGGTGTCCACTTTATATGTTTCCATATAAAGGTGCAAGATAGTTCAAAATAAAGTAATATACTTTATCTATCCCACAAGTCAGTTGCTCTACCAGCTGAGCTAAAGTGGCATATTTAATTGGTGACCCCGACGGGAATCGAACCCATGTCTCCGCCGTGAAAGGGCGATGTCTTAACCGCTTGACCACGGGGCCTTTTAAAATCTTTCTAGGATTTAAGTTTCAGCTTAAATCCTAGTCTGGTGAGCCATCGCGGACTCGAACCGCGGACAACTTGATTAAAAGTCAAGTGCTCTACCACCTGAGCTAATGACCCAGATTTTAAGCCGTGCGCCCTCTGGGCTAACACAAGCTTAATTTTAACCTATTTCTTTTTATTTGTCAATAGTAATTTGAAAATTTTGTGTTTTTTTTGTAAAATTTTATGCATTTAATTTTTCTAGTAGTTCTTCTACATCAACACCATGAACCTCACATGCTTCTTCTATAGTCTCTGCTTGTGATGCTGGACAACCTAAGCAATGCATTCCTATGCCTAATAGTATTTCTGCTTTTTCTGGTGCTACTTCCATAATTTCTCCTATTTTTGTGTCTTTGTTAAATTTCATAATTATTTCTCCTCTTCTATATTATTTCAATGTAATTTTACATTGTTGTTTATATTATCATTAAAAAATTATTTTTAATAACAAATTGCTATTATACATAAAGCTTCCTAAAAATGATTTCTTTATGCTCAATATAATTGTACTGTCTGGAATCATAGGTGATATAAAAGATATTATAGCCATTACAAAATATATTATTATTAGTGCTTCTGCTAAGCCATATATTATGCCCCCTAATTTATCAAATTGTTTTATTATTGGTAATTTTGTTATCCAGTTTGATATTATTTTTAATACTACTAATAATATTTTTGCTATTATGAATAATATTATCCATGTTCCTGCATTTATAATTGTAATTGCAACTTTTCTTGCTGTTGCATCTGCTACTTTTTCTCTAATATCATCTGATGTGTTTTCCATAGTTTCATTTATATATTTTTCTACCACAGTTGGCATTGTTGTATTATCATTTATAGTTTCCGTATTATTTTCTATTTCTTCTTTTGTTTCATTTCCATCTTCTGGTTTTACGATGATGTTTTTTATAGATTTTTCCAAGTCATCATCTATTTGTGTGTTATTTATAATAATATTTGCAACAGGCTTAAACAATATACATGCAATTACTATTGCAAGCACAAATGATATTATTTTTAGCAGGCATCCTGTTAGCCCTCTCTTATATCCTAATCCTATGCATATTAACAATACAGCCAATATTATTAAATCAACAATTATCATATGTAGCCTCCTTTATAAATTTATTATTTCTATCTTGTCTCTATATATTATTGCTGCCGCACCGTCGCATAGGACTACATCTTTCACTTCTTGCAATGATTTATATCTTTTTATAAGCCATCCATTTGTATGAATAAATTCTACTTCTGAACCTATGTTTATAGCTATTGTCTCACTTCTGCAATATATATTTTTAGCTACTCCTTCTACTGTATATTGAATAATTTTATTATTAGAAATATTCCTTATTTCTATATTAGTATCTGCACTAAACAATCCTGTTGTTTGTTCTGTTGCTTTTATAGCATAATTTTCTAATTCTATATCTGCTTTTTTCGTATTTTCGTCCAGTTGCATAATATTTTCGTCTATATCATTTGTAATTAAATGTATAGAATTATCATACATACATATTAATTTATTTTTGTCATGATATTTTAAATTTATTATTAAATCATTTGAATTGGCAGCATATGTATATACAATTGCCTGTGAGGGCTCTTGTTTTGCTTTATCCATTGAAATTGTTTTTATATTAGATTGAATTACTGTTCCAGTTGTATTAACTTCAGCAAAGCTAAGATACTTATTGTCTTTTGATATACATGCATCTACAGCGCTCGTTTTTGATAAATATGTTTTAAATAATTCATTTCCCTTTGCATCATAAACTACTATAACAGATTTATATGTTGTCCCTTTTAAAATTATACTTACATAGCCATTTTCATTAACATCAATTTTAGAAACATTTCCTTCTACTTCTGTTTCCCACACTATGCTGTTATCACAAATCAAATATACTTTTTTACTATTTTTTTCTCCTATAACCAAATATTTTCCCTTTGCATCATATATTGGAACATTTATCTTTACTTCTAATTCGTTTTCCAGCTTTCCTGAAGCATTGTATTGTTTTAGTTTATTTTCTGACAATATGCATATATATTTATAATATCCTATTATATTTGTGTTTGTTTCATATCCTATATCAATTGCTGTTGTATTTTCACCTGAGATATTTTTTCTAAACAAATAAACATCCATAACATTTCTAAAGTTTTTATTAAGACAATATATTATTGCTAAAATGCTTATAGTTAATAATACTACTATAATTGATATTGTTATAGCTAATTTTTTTTTATTTATTTTTTTTGTTTCCTTTGGTTGAAAGTCTATAACATTATTTCTCATATGTGCTCCTAAATAATAATATATATATTTTATATCAGTTTTCTTGTTTTTTTTCAATACTTTTTTTATAAAGAATCGTTATTGTATATTTTATTTTTTAGTATACTACTTTGCATAACATTTGTTGCAAAGGTTGAACAATTTTTTAAATTTTTGTTGACATTTCTTTAAAATAGTGCTATTATATTTATTGTTATAGCTTTTGGGTTAGTAGCTCAGTTGGATAGAGCACAGGCCTTCTAAGATTTGTGCCACATTCTCAGAACTATTGGCATTGTAGAATTTTAGAGTTTATAGAGGATTTCTCTAACAAAACCTCTAACAAATTGCATATTATATCTGTATAGATAAAAATCCCAAAAACAACATGGGTCAATAGCTCAGCTGGATAGAGCAATGCCCTTCTAAGGCATGGGTCGGGGGTTCGAATCCCTCTTGGCTCACCATTTTCAAGAGATTTTTAATCTCTAACAGATATTTAAGAAATATTTATGTTTTTGCATAAATATTTTTTTATTTCTATACAATTTGGCCAACTCTTTCCTTACCAAAAATTCTTTCAATGGCTTTTCCTGTTTCTAACTGTCTTTGATAATCACTTCTTGTGTATCTATTAGTTGATGCAATACTTTGATGTCCTAACCAGTCTTGTAAATCTCTAATATCTACACCTTCCATATGTAGTAGTGTCGCATTTGAGTGTCTTAAACCATGTGGGGTTACTTTTTTCATCTTATTTCTTCTAATAATTTTTCCAAATCTTTTTGTAAAATAATTAGGTAATATAAAGTCCCCATTATCATGTACGAATAAATATCCGTCATATTTATGATTATAAGTGTTCCCATAGAATTCTTTGCATTTTTCAATTCTTTCTATTTTATTTAAAATGTCTTTTTTTATTTCTGGAAATATTGGTAAAGTTCTAGTTCCTTTTTTAGATTTAGTTTTGTCGAGAAAGTAAACTCTTTCTTCAGCATCTTTACTATCATCTTGTAATGCAACATGATTAATAGTAAAGTAATCTTTTTCTAAATCTAATACTTCGATTCTAATACCAAGTATTTCACTCCTTCTTAGTCCATAATAACTAGCGAATTTAGAAGGTAAATAAATTGGATCATCCTCTAAAACATCAAATAAATCTAATATTTCCGAACTATTATAAACAGAAACTTCTACTGTTTCTTCTTTAAGAGGGTCAGTTAATTCTATCGGATTATATCTTATCAATTTCTTCCTTAGTAATGATTTAAAAGCACTACTTATATTATCTTTATAGTGGTCAATAGATGAATCTTTTAAGTTTTTTTCTGTTCTTAAAAAATTAAAGAACTCATCTAAATCATCTACAGTTATTTCTTTTACTGTTTTCTTATGTTCTTTCATTGTGAAGTATTCTTTCGTATATACTTCAACATTTCTTTTATAACCTACAAATGTATTTTTTTGGACTGTATGTTTAATTATATTATTTAACCAGTATTCCATATAGTCATAAAAGTCCCAGTCTGCTTTTGTTGTTACATTTGGGTCAAAATTAGTAGTATTTAATTGCACCATATTACGAAAGTCAATAATACTAAGGTTTGGGTTTTCTTTTCCCTCATTATTCTTATCTATTTCGCTTTGGAACAATTCTACAATTTCTTTTGCTACTTTATTAGCATTTCTTTGATTTCCTCTTTCTGCACTAATTCCTGTTGTGGCCCAAAAATGTTTCCATTTGTCATTAATATAGTATCTTATTATACATTGATAGACACCATCTTTATCATGAACACAATATGTTATGTCCTTCCAAATATGATTATCTTTTATAGCATTTTTAATCCTTTTTAATAATTTTTCTTTACTTGCTTCACTTAACATTTTTCTCCTTTCCAAAAAAGCAAGCAGGATTTGTCTAATTACTATTTAATAATTATAACACATCCCTACTCGCCTAACAATGCTCAAGAATTATTTTTTATTTTTCCATTAAATACTTGATAATACTGACTTTTGGTATATAATAATCTCTACCAATTTTTTTTGAATATATTTTTTTATCTTTTAATAAATCATATATTTTATTTTTTCCCATTCTAGGTAACATTTCTTTTAATTCTTTTACTTTTACAACATCTGGATAATCTTTAAAAAGATTTCCATAATAATTTTTATTAGGATTATCATTCATTTGCAACACTTCCATTTTTTATAGCTTCAGCTTTCTTCTCTGCATCTATTTTTGCCTCAGCTATATTTAGTACAATATTGCGAGGGTACATTTTGAAGGCTTGTCTCATTTCTATACCGAAATTTTGTAAGTTTACTGTTCCTTTATATGTAGAATGAAGCATTGTTTCTAGTGCTATCTGTCCGATATGCAACTGATTCTTTTTTATTCATTTCTTACACCTCCTACAAAAACATCAAATAGAGTAATAACATTGTTCCACTTTTCTTCTGAGTTTTCTGTAATACATATTTCACATCTTTCTATGTATGAATAATCCTTCTTTCTTCTAATACATATTTGTAATTTGTGGCTGTCATTTGCTTCATAGTGAATCTCTGCATATATCTTACTGTTCTTACTGTTTAGTTTGTCTGCTAATTTAAACACTTTTAACAATTTATCTTCCATAATAAATTACCTTTTGCAAGCAATATACTTGCTACCTTTCCTTTACATATTTAGGTACATCCGACGCTCTGCCAAATTGTTCATTAAACTCATACCTATGTTTTGAAGGGTTATAATCGTAAACACTGCTATTCCATTTTCTAAAAGTCTGATTATTCATATGACCTCGTTTTGATAGTTCCATTACATCTTGATTATGTTGTGCTTTCACTATCAAATATTGGTCATCTATTCTCTTTTGTTCTCGTTTATTTTTCATAAAACTATTTTGAGCAATTTTTCTATTTCTTTTTGAAATTTCTTTTCTGTTCTTCTTTTCTTCTATGTATCTTGGATCTGCCTTTATTATTTTAGTTATATATGCCGAACTTGTACCAATGTTTTTTGAAATTTCAGTTACTTTTAAATGTTGTTCAAAAAATAATTCTATAATCATATCTTTTTTGTTTTCCATTACTTACACCTTACTTGGTTAATTTTTTGTCAACACTTTTTGCACAAAGCAATTCTATTAGAGAAACTACTTAATCTCTAATTCTTCCATTTTCTTTTTAAATGCCTCTTGTCTCTTTTTTCTGTTTTTTAATTCTCTGTATTTCCTATACTTGTCTATTAACTTTGGTACTACATAGTCTAAACAGAAAATTAATACAGCAAGACATACTATCAATAATGCAAATCTTAAAGCCATCTTTTTTACCCCTTTCCTCATTAAATTAGCAAAAGCAGATAAGAGCATTTGTCCTATCTGCTTTCATAATATAGTGTGTCCTTCAATTTGCCCTTCACTATATATACATTGCTTATCTTTTTAAAATTCTCCCCTATTTTCAAAAAAATTTTAAAATTTATAATTTTTTATTCCTTCAATTAGTTTTAAAATAATAAATTGATATCTATCTTCATCTCCAAAACTGTATCTTTTCAGCATTTTCTTTTTCCTATCAATTATTTCTAATATAGCCATATCATCTCCTTTTTGCGCTAATCTTCCTAATTCATATAAACTTTTATTTCTCATCTTATAAATCCTCCTCTAAATATTTCTTTAACTTATTAATAGCTCTAATTTTTATTTTGCTAATTGTTTTTGTATAAACTTCTAATATTTCTGCTGCTTCTCTTTGTGTTAATTCCTTTTGAAAAAGCAAAAAAATAACTGCCTGCTCGATAGCAGACAGCGATTCTAAAGCTTTTTTTAATTGTAAAGAAGTGTCAATTCTCTCGACACTTGAAAAAGTGTCTTTTTCAGTTATAAATTTTTGTAAAAATTGCGAATATTCCTCATTATCTATTATAGTATTTTCTCGACCATTTATCCTCATTTGCTTTTTATAATAATATTTTGATGATAATATAATGATTTTATTTAAAAAACTATCAAACTTTTCCTCCCTTTCATGTAATTGGGCCATTTTACTATCTCCTTTTTTAGAAAATTAGCCCTTAGACCAATTTTCCAAAGGAGATAATTATTTATCTGTTCCTTTTACTATATAATTTTGCTATTTTACATATTTTCACCGCCCTTATATCAATTTGAAAAAGTGTATCAAATGTTTCATCTATTGTTCTATAAAATTCATTCGTATATCTCCTTTTTCGCATTGATACTAAGAGCCATGAATATTGTAGTACAATTGGCTACGAAAACGGAAAAAATACGAAAAAATTGTAATAAATCGTAAAAATTTGTAATTTTTTGTAGTATATGATTAAATTTTACAATTTTCGTTGAAATTTCAATATTTTTATGATAAACTATTGTCAATTTGAGAAGTAAAAAGTCTATTAAATGGAGGTATAATCTTGATTAAACTGTTAATCGCAGATGACAATGTTCATTTTTGTGAATCATTGTTTGGTGTATTAACAAAAGAGAAAGACCTTAAAGTAACTGGAGTTGCACATAATTGGAAAGACATTGAAAGAAAATATTTTGAAACACAACCAGATCTTGTACTATTAGACTTGAAAATGCCAGGAAAAAGTGGTTTGGAGATTATAAACGATTTAACTGAAAAAGAAGATAAACCAAAGAAAAACATTATAGTTATGTCCGGAGAAATGAAATATAGAGCCAGCTTAACAAATGTTGAAAAAGTAAAATGGGTTATGGCTAAACCATTTGATTATGAGAAACTAATTGATGTTATACGAGAATCAGCTAGACAAAATATTATTCCAGAAAGAGTTAACACTATTGTAGACGATTTACTAAGTGATTTGAGATTTCCATTCTGTAAGGGTAGAAGGCTTTTGAAAATGGCAATTATTATTGCTTATGCAAGGCCTGCCCTGTTGCATAAAATTGAAATCTTAATGAAAAATGTTGCTAAAAAGGAGAATTACTTAAATGCTAAATCTGTTCGTTCAACTATTGATAAAATGATAGAGCGAACATTTGATAGAGCACAAGATAAAAATGTATTTAATATATTAGATGAATACTATGGAGAAAAGATGACAACAAAAGAATTTATTAGCAGTTGTGTATCATATATTCGCAAAGCAATGAGAAATAGTTAAGTTGATAGAGCAGATAATTTATTGTAAATTGTCTGCTTTTATGTTATTATCTATGAAAACAAATAGTAATTTACCAAAAAGATTGTCAGTAATGACAGTCTTTTTTGTACGACAGGCAGTTATACAAATAAATTAGTTCAGTGCAACTAATCTATTTTTTTATTATATATTGACTTTTAACGATAACTACTATAAAATATAGTAGTGTAGTTTATAGTAGAAAGGAGGACATTAAATATATGAAAAATTATGACAATTATTTTCTTCCTGTAGATAATATGGAAGAAGCAAAAAGATACTATGAGGAAATATTGGGGTTAAAAAAGAAATTTGATTTCTCTGATAAGGGAATGGTTGCTTATAATATTGGAAATGAAGAACCTGCAATAATTTTAAAAGACAAAAATAAATTTGAGAATTTAAAGCCTACAATATGGTTTGAAGTAGAAGATGTTGCAATCTTCTATAAAGAAATGTTGAATAATGATATAAAATTTTTGAGTGAGCCTTTTAAAATTGGAACTGGTAATGCAGTCGAGTTTGAAGATCCATTTGGAAATAGACTTGGCGTTACAGATTATATTAAGTAAGGAGTAGAGATTATGTCAAATATAGATTTGGTATTATTAGGACTTATTAAACAAAAATCACAAAGTGCTTATGATATTAAAAAAAATATAGAATATCGTAATATACCAAGATGGGTAAAATTTAGTGAACAGTCTATTTATAAGAAAGTATTACAATTAGAATCAAAAGAATATATTGTTAGCCATAAAGAGAAAGAGGGAAATATGCCAGATAAAGCAATATATACTATTACTAACAAAGGTAATGATTATTTTAATAAACTTATGAATGATATTTCAAATTCTGATGTTAGTCTATATTTGGATTTTAATGTTATTATCACGAATTTAGATTTAGTAGATGATGAACAAAAACAGATTCTTGTTTCTAATATAAAATCAAAGATATTAGAATTAAAAGAATTACTAAATGAAAGACGTTCTCATAGACAACATATTCCTAATGTTGGAAAACAAATGTTCAAACAACAATTAGCATTAGTAGAAACATTAGAAAAGTGGATAATTGATTTTGAGAATAGTTTAAAAGAACAAAATTAGCAAATATTGATTTTAAGTTAAAAGATAAATTTGTAGGGAGGGAAATTCCATGAAAATAATCAACATTGGTATTCTTGCTCATGTAGATGCAGGAAAGACGACCTTAACGGAAAGTCTGCTTTATACAAGTGGAGCAATTTTAGAATTAGGCAGTGTAGATAAGGGAACAACAAGGACAGATACTATGTTTTTAGAACGTCAGCGTGGAATCACAATTCAGGCAGCAGTTACTTCTTTTAATTGGAATGACTACAAAATCAATATTGTAGATACTCCTGGACATACAGATTTTATAACAGAAGTGTATCGTTCCTTATCTGTTCTTGATGGAGCAATTTTAGTAATTTCTGCTAAAGATGGTGTACAAGCACAAACCCGAATACTATTCCATGCACTTCAAAAAATGAATATACCAACAATTATTTTTATAAATAAAATAGATCAGGATGGAATTAACTTAAATAATATTTATCAAAATATCAAAGAAAAACTTTCAAATGATATTATTGTTATGCAAAATGTAACATTAACTCCAGAAATATCAATTAAAAATATCATTGATTTAGATGATTGGGATCCTGTAATTTCCAAAAATGATAAACTTTTAGAAAAATATATTGTAGGAGAAAAATTGACTATACAAGAATTAATGTATGAAGAATATAGGTGTGTTAAAAAAGGTTCGTTGTTTCCTATATACCATGGAAGTGCTAGAAATAATATAGGGACTCAACAACTTATCGAAGCTATTTCAAATCTTTTTTGTTCTGAAATGAATGAGAATGATTCAGAACTATGTGGAAGAGTTTTTAAAATTGAATATACAGACCATAAGCAAAGATTAGTTTATTTGCGTCTTTATAGTGGAACATTACACTTACGAGATACAATTATGTTGCCAGAAAAAAAGAAAATGAAACTTACAGAAATATATATTCCTTCAAATGGGGAAATGATACAGACAAAAATAGTTTGTTCTGGAGATATTTTTATTATACCTAACAATACATTAAGATTGAACGATATTATAGGAAATGAAAAGATTTTGCCATGCAATGTATGGAATGACAAGACTGTACCAATACTACGAACAAGAATTGAACCGATAAAAATAGAAGAGAGAGAAAAATTATTGGATGCTCTTACAGAAATTGCAGATACTGATCCTCTTTTACGTTATTATGTTGATACGATAACACATGAAATCATCATTTCTTTTTTAGGAACAGTGCAGTTAGAAGTTATCTGTTCTCTGTTGATTGAAAAATATCACATAAACATAAGAATCGAAGATCCAACCGTAATTTATTTGGAAAAGCCATTACAAAAGGCAGATTATACTATTCATATTGAAGTACCACCAAATCCATTTTGGGCATCAATTGGATTATCAATAACTCCACTTCCAATTGGCACTGGAATACAGTACGAAAGCAAAGTTTCACTCGGTTATTTAAATCAAAGTTTTCAAAATGCAGTAAGAGAAGGTATTAATTATGGACTGGAGCAAGGATTGTATGGTTGGAAAGTGACAGATTGTAAAATATGTTTTGAATATGGTGTTTATTATAGCCCTGTTAGTACTCCCTCGGATTTTCGCTTTCTTGCCCCAATTGTACTTGAACAAACATTGAAAAAAGCGGGAACGCAATTATTAGAGCCATATCTTTCGTTTATACTTTTTACACCAGAGGGATACTTTTCTCGTGCATATAAAGATGCACAAAAACATTGTGCAATAATTGAAACAAGTCAATCAAAAAATGATGAAGTTATTTTTACAGGACATATTCCTGTACGTTGTATTAATGAATATCGTAATACTTTAACTCTATATACAAATGGGCAAGCAGTTTTTTTGACAGAATTAAAAGATTATCAAATTGCTACTTGTGAACCAGTTATTCAATCACGTAGACCAAATAATCGAATAGATAAAGTACGCCATATGTTTAATAAAAAAGAAAATTAAGTTACTATTCACTAAAATTACAATTTAGCGAGTTATTAGAGTAGCAGTAGTTTGGCAAAATGTTAAAATACATTGCTTGTAGCAACGAAACTTTTATATTAAAATTTACTTAAAGAAAGGAGTGAATTTTATATGTTAAAAGATAATTTAAAAACTTTAAGAAAGAACAAAGGACTTTCACAAGAAGAATTAAGTATTAAATTAAATGTTGTAAGACAAACTGTATCTAAATGGGAACAAGGATTATCTGTTCCAGACGCTGAAATGTTAATAGCTATATCAGAGGTATTTGATACTCCTGTTAGTACAATTTTGGGAGAAAATATCGATGAAAAGGAAAAAAATGATCTAAAAGTAATATCAGAAAAATTAGAAGTTATAAATGAACAACTATCTATGCAACAAAAACAAAAAAGAAAAAGAACAATAAACTTCTTAATAATTTTGGATGTATGTATCATATTACTTTTTATATTATTAGCAGTATTAGGTAGTCCGTATCAAAATTGGGATTATAGTCATACTGAATGGGCTGTTATAGGAACTATATGGCATGCATTTGAATGGGTATTTTTTAAAGTTGCACCAATTATGGTTATACTAATTACTTCAATATTAGGGATAGTATTTATAAAAAGGATTAAATGACAAATATTTATTTTTTTAAAGCCTTGTTGATAATCAATACAATTTATGCTAAAATATGCTTATAAAAATTATTCTTCAAAAGGTGATACAAATGAACTTAGCAAGCATATTTACGATGGAACAAACGAAATTATTAAATCAAGCTGGAGTAACAATAATAAATAAGGATTATTCAAAAGATGAATTAAAAATATACTTTAATGATGTCATAGAATATGTTATGAATAATAGTTTAAAAAATAAAGATATGTCTAATTCATTAAGAGAATATAACGATATAATTAACATTTTAGATAATTACTCAAAGTGAAAAGAGGTTTAGCTTAAATGACATTAGAAATGTTAAACGATATTATTGAAAGTAAAATAAATCAAAATGAAAATTTTATAATATTTACATTTTATGAATTAATGGTTAAACATGATGTTCGTAAAGATGAAAGTGGTGCAGTAATTGATTTAATTAAGCAAAAATTGATTAATTATAACTATGATGTATATACTACTGGAGAAAGCTACACTCTTAATTCTGTTACCTATACTGTGCCTATAAATATATCGCTAATCGCTATAAAAAGCCCAACTTAAAGTAGGGCTTTTCTATTTACTATTTCCTATAATAAAATTTAATCGACACCTAAAGAATATATTAAAATAATGTTTTTGTCAATGCAATTATAAATTATTTGCTAAATCCAATAGTGTGTTCGTATCATCGCTTCCTATGTATTCTCTTGTTGTGTTCAAACTACTATGTCCTGCTTGATTAGCCACCTGTTCTATACTATACCCCGCATTGTGTAAAGCATTTGTACAAAAGAATGCTCTTACTTTATGAGGGTGCAATTTTACAGATTTGCATAAATCTTTATATTTATCTATTAGTCTATTACAAAAGTTACGATTAAGTGGCTTTTTATTATTCACATTCTTTTGTCCTACAAATAGATATGGATTATCTGTGTTCATTTTCTCTCTTATCTCCAAGTATTTTTTTATTGCATCATACATAATATCATTTATAATAACTTGTCTAAATTTATTACCCTTACCTATTATATTTATAAATCTTTCCTCCAGTTTTATATCCACTAATCTTATTGTTATCATTTCGCTTTCTCTTAGTCCACCATAAATTAAAATAGCAAGAAAGCAACGATCTCTTTCTGGATTTTTCTCATCTTTGGTTGCTATATGTTGTATTTTGTTCATTTCCTGCACAGTAGGAACTTTTTTACTTATAAAAGATTTTTGTATTTTTATATAGTCTTTATCTACAATTACCACATCTTTTTGTAGCCCTTCATCTATCAAAAATAAGTTGTATTTTTTTAAAGCCGCTATTTTCCTATTTATTGTACGAGCAGAAGTTTGATTTCTCTTTAGATAATTTACATACATTATTATATCTGAATGATTTAGCTCTGTTATTTCTTCACCGTACGAATCTTCATAATATTGCATATATAACTTTATATCACTTGCATAACTCATATATGTATTTTCTGAAACATTATCTTTTTTCATAAATTCAATAAATTCTTCTATCATCTTCCCCACCCTTTCATTTATGTTACATTTTTGTGATAGCCTTTTGCTCATTTATGTTACATTTTTTTATTATTTTTTAATGTTTTTTCTTTAAAAATGTATCATAAGTGTATTTATGTTACATTTTTTATACTTTATTTTTTTGCCCCATATATTACATATAGAGCAAATATTGATTATTCCTTGTTTGGATCTAATGACTTTAAATATAGGCCATCAATTATTCCATTTCTATAAAATAATTGTCCCTCTCTATAATATGAATCATAGAGTGCCTCATTTCTATTTGAAATTAAGTTTTGAAGTTCTGTCCTTATATCATCTGGAACATTGGCTTTTATAAATTCGTCTAACTTATATGATGTTGTATAAATTTTTTTCCTGGACTTTGATAGTAGATTATCATTCATCTTAAAAGCCATATCTTCCTCTTTCTTTTCAAATAGCAAATCAATTATGTCTTTTTTTATAGCCATATAAATCCCTCCTTTTAAATAATTGTATAAAATTCTTTTGAAAAAGGGAACGCTGAACAGAAAAAAATTTTTTCATTAAAAATTGGGACAATTTTATTAGTCCAAAATATTGACACATAAGGATATTTTCTTTTTTTACACTCATTATTGAATATTTAAAAGGTACAAGCTATAATTTAAGTGTGTATTAAGATTATGTTATAGTTTTTGCTATAACTACCTTCAGAATTTTGTTCTGAAGCATAGCTACTAAAAATTATAGTTAGTAGTAGTACATCTACATTTTATATGTAGCATAATTTTGGGTTAAAACATAATAAAATAGATAGATTATTTTTTATGTCTAAAAATAAGTAGAAAGTATAAAAGCTAATTGTCCCCTAATTAGCAAATACTTTCTCTTTTTTTGCCCTAAATAAAAAGGAAAGGAGGATTTAAAAGAAAATCTTTTTACACAAATTGCAATTAAATTTGAAAGGAGATTCTTGTTATGAAAAATGGTTTTAATTTTAGTCTGTATGAAACATTATTCAAAAATTGCTTTATTCAATGTTCTACATACAGAAATGGAAATTTACAATTAAGTTTGTTTGGACTTGATCCTAATGTAAATCAAATTGCTCATTTTGCAGACATTACCTTAGAGCAAAATTGTGTTGAGTTAGGAGAAAATGAAATTGTTGTAAATAATCGTTTTAAACCAACACTTGTACCTCAATTAGAAAAATTAGGCATTTTAAAAGAAAAAATAGGTATGTGTATTGTAGATTATGTATTTTACCCTATCTATTCTATTGACTTAATTAAACTAAAGGAAAATTGCTACTATCTACAAGAGCTAGCTGTAGCTTAAATTTTATAATGAAAGGAAGAAAAAATATGGAACAAACAAGAAATTTTAATTTACCACTTGCCGGTAGAATACAACACCGGAGAAAAACAAATAAATGGAAGGAAACAAAAAGTTGTAGATCATGGATATTTCATTGCCAAAGTAAAGGATGAAACACTTTCTTTTTTACGAAATAGATTTAATGAAAAATATCCACAGAGCCAAATGCTACATATAAAGTTTTTTACAGAGGATCCATTATCAATTCGTAATGCTAGATATAACCAAAGTGGTTTAGTATGTTATTGTAACTATGACCAAAATAAAGGGAAACAAAAAGTTGAAGGAAAATGGACACCTGTAGAATGTTCTGCTCAATGTCAATACAGAATTGCTGAAGAAGGAAAAAGACCAGCATGCTCTTATGAGGGAAATTTAAAGTTTTTACTTCCAGGCATTAGCCAGGATAGAATTTGGACTATGAAAATTACTGGCTATACTTCAATTTTTAGGTTAAAAGAATATATTGAATTTCAAAAATATCTAGGTCATCCTATAATTGGAGACTATTATTTATTCTTAAAAAAAGAAACTCAAACAAATAAAGACGGTAAAACTTTTGAAAATTTTATTCTCGATATTATTAGAAAAGAAGAATTTGATTCAAACAATTCTACAAAAAAACAAGAACAAGTTTCCATAAATGTTTCAAATAATGTGGATAATCCTATTCAAACTCCAAAGCAAAGTGAAAATATTTCTGCTAAAGCAAATAAAGCAACTAATAATACTGATAAAGCAGATAAAAAAACTACCCCAAATGTTAAATCATCTGCTATAGAAAACAAAAATACGCAAAAACCTAATACAACACCAGTTACTAATTCACAAAATAATGCTGAAGATCCATTTAAAAACTACTATGTTTTAGTCGAGAGTTATGAAAAGGAATTACAAAAAGATGGTAGACCAACCAAATATCAATTTGCAACTTTTGTAGACCAGTATAACAAGACTATAGATGCAGTAATAGCACCTCAATTTATAGAAGAATTTTCACAATGTGATACAGGTACTACTGTAATTTTAGATTTAAAAACAGCTGGAAAATTAATTATTGCAAATGATATTAAATTCGTTCAAAAGTGCCCAAAAAATGTAGCAGCATAAGAAAATATGCCACTACAAAAATGTTTAAGTAAATCATCTATATTTATTATACGCAATGTTTTAATAAAAAACAATGCTGAAGCAAGAAAAATTTGAAAGGAGATTAAAAATATGAAAACTTTTACATATAAAGATTATGAAAATTGTTATTTTAGAGTGGGGAGTTATGCAGCTGATAATAAAGCAATGGCCATTTCTATTGAAAATTTAGAGGATGGACCTATTGCAACTTGTACCGTTTATGATATTTATAGTGCTTATAGTGAACATATTACTACTATTAAAAACTATTCTGAAAATTCTCATATGACGAAATTTTTGAAAAAACTAAAAGTTGTTGATGAAGTGCTATTTAGTAGGCCATGTAATTCTTTTGTTGCGGATACCTTATATACAAATAACCCACAAACCATTGATACTTGTTTAATCAATACAGATATTCTAAAAGAATACTCTAAGGTTTGGAAATACAATGTTTAGTAAATTTAAGGCAAAAGACAAAGTTATTGTAAATGGTATTGGCAAGTGCAATGAAAAGGAATATATAAATCAAACAGCTATTGTCATTAACAGAGATCCATTTTTTCTGGATTATAATGTGAGGTTTGAAGATGGCACAGAAGACTGGCTCGAAGAAGAATGTTTAAGAAAATTTAAAGGAGAGTAATAGCAATGAAAATTAATTATATAAAAACAATAGGCTTTAGAAAAAATAAAGAAACATTTGAGACAAATTTGTACGACATTACTTCTATTACTGGTGGTAATACAAAAGGAAAAACCAATATTTTATATGCAATTATATGGGGTTTTCTTGGAACTAATTTAACTGGAGATGAAAAAGAGTGGCTTGGAAATAAAAATTCTGATGACTGCTTAGTAGAACTACATTTTACAGATAATTTTAATATCCCTCATATTTTAGTAAGGTATAAAAACAAATATGACAACTCTAAAAATTTTATTATGTTAGATGGTAAAACAGCTACTCAAAAAGACATTCAAAGTTTTTATGGTGATAAAAAATTATTTTTATCAATATTAAATCCAAACTATTTCATATCAAAAAAACCTGCTGAACAAAAAGAACTATTAGACAAGTATTTACCAGAGATAGATATAAGTATTGTTTATGACAAATTAGATAATACTGAAAAAGCTCTTTTAGAAAGTTGTCCCAAAAATATTTTAGAATTTATTTCTGAATTAAATGAAAACAAAAGAATAACGGAGACAAAGATAGGAAATTTACAAGGTAAAATTGAATATGCACAAAATATTATTAATTCTACCGTAATTGAAGAAGAAAAAACATTTGAAAAAGCTGAAGAATTAAAATTTGCTAGAATGGAATTATCAAGTTTAGAAGCAGAAAACACATTTACTAAAACTAGACAAGAGAATATTGTAAATGACCTTAATAACCAAATAGCAGATAAAGAAAAACAAATACAAGATCTAACAACGAATATGAAAGCTGGAAAGCAAAAATATTTACAACTAAAAGCTGAGCCTGTTTCATATTGCCCTACTTGTAAACAAGTGCTAAATCCAGAAGGTAAACTGATTACAATTAATAATATGAGAACAGAATTGGAAATAGCATTTGAATCAAAACAAAAGCTAGATATAGAGCTTATGGATTTAAAAAGCAAACATGCAACGGAAAGGTGTAAACTTCACGCACTAGAAAGCAAGTCGAACTTGGAAAGAGAAAAACATATAGAAGAATTAAGGTCTCAAATTCAAGAACTAGAACAAGAGCAACTAGAAATCGAAAGATTTAATAGTTCTATTTTATCACAAAAACACACTATAGATGGTGCAGAAAATGATATTTCTCTTTTTAGTAGTCAAATTATGGAATGCTCAAAGTTACTAGAAAATATTAAAGAGACAAAAGATGTAGCACAAAAGTTATATATTAACTATATTGAAGAAAAAATGAAATTTGCAACTAAACATCTAAAAAATGTCAGCATCAAATATTACAAGGTTTCAAAAGAGGATGGAGTTATTAAAGAGGATTTTATTATTTTATATAATGGCAATGAACTAAAAAGTATATCTCGTTCTGAAACTATTGCCACTTCTTTAGAATTATGCAATATGCTAAATATAGTTGCAAAAACAAATTTTCCTTTATTTATTGATGATAGTGAGAGCTGTGCTGATTATAACTTTATTGAAGATTATTCAAATGGCACACAAATTCTTATTGCTAGAGTTGAAAAAGGAAAAGATTTAACTATATCAGATTATAAGTCAAGTGAGGCTATGCAGGTTGCTGCATAGTCTTAAATTAAATTATTGGAGGGAAACATATGAAAATAAAATGTTTATTAGTAATGCCTGGAAAAGAAGTGCAAAAATTAAAAATTCCAGCAAGTTTAAAATTTATTAAAGCTTTTATAGGAGAAAATTTATTAAAAATAAAAGTTAATGAAAATACAATGATTTATGCAAATCAAGATGCATCAAATGATGAGTTTAATAGAATTTATCAAGGCTCAATTATTTTTGGTACTTTTATTGTAGTTTCAATTAAAAATAATAAGAGAATATCAATGAAAAGGCGAGATTTAAGAAGATATACCAATATGTTTAAATTACCTAAACATCAAAGAAAAATAGAAAAATACAAAGATGAGTTTTTGGAAGAATACTATTTTTCTCAAAGGATTATGAAAGAAAAAAACAGAGAATACAATAAAAAATATCTTTTTAAAGATGTAGCCTAATATGAAAGGAAGGATCTATTTATGAATAAATATGAAACAGTTATGATAATTAACAATGAGATTACTAAAGAACAAAGAAATAATGTAATAGCAAGAGTAAAAAAATATATTTTAGAAAATGGAACAATTACTGAAGAACGAGATTTAGGCGAGAAAACTCTTGCATATGAAGTTAATAAGCACAAAAAAGGTTACTACTACTTAATTAAATTTAATGCTAATCCAACAAGTATTTCTGAACTAGAAAGAATTTATAGAATTACAGATGAAATACTTAAATTTATTGTAGTAAGAGAAAATTAATTTGAAAGGAAGGTAAATTATATGAACAAAGTTATTTTATTAGGTAGGCTTACTAAAGCACCAGAAATTAAATACTCACAAACAACAAATACTAAAATTGCATTATTTTCATTAGCTGTTAATAGAAGATTTGCAAAACAAGGAGAAGAAAGAGAGACAGATTTTATAAATATTGTTGCTTACTCTAAACTTGCTGATTTTAGTGAGAAATATCTCTCACAAGGTACTCAAGTAAATGTTGTAGGCAGATTACAAAACCGTAGTTATGAAGATAAAAATGGTACAAAAAAATACATTAGTGAAATAATTGCTGAAGAAATATATTTTGCAGACAGTAAGAAAAAAGCTGACGAAAGCATTTTATGGCAAAACAATAGCAATGATACACAAGTATCTGACACAGCCAGCCATATAGATGGGCTCATTGATAGTGCAGACGATTTACCATTTTAATTTTATTATGAAAGGAGTTAATTTTTAATGGAAACAAATATTATAATGGTTAAATATGAGGACAATTTTTGTCCTCGAGTATTTCAAGGAAAAGAATATTCTTATTATACTAATAAAGGATTATCTGTCGGAGATTTAATTGAAGCACCAACCAAATACGGTTTAAAGGTTGCAATGGTAACAAGAGTAAATGTTCCAGAAGCAGAAATCGAAAAAATAAAACCATATATGAAAACTATAATTAGACAAATTGATAGAGATAGATATATAAATTTTGCAGAAGTTGAAGAAGTTGCATAATGAATGAAAAGCAGATAGCAAAAGTTCTAATAGAAGAACTATTAAAGCTTGGATTTGTTGTACACAGGTATAATGCTGTAACTACTAACTCTATTTATTTGAAGTTGGATTTCGGTGTTTGTTGTGGTATTCGCATTGCCGATCATAGTGGCAAAAAGAAGTATCATTACAGATTCAATGTTGTAAAAGATTATAACGGAGATAAGATTATTTATTTTAAAAATCTTATCTCTTTCTTTTATACTTATGATGAATTGCCACAATTACTAGAAGAAGTACAAAAAGAAAGACAACTAAAACAACAAAGGTATGGAATTAACAATTATAAATCATATATGGAAAAGGAAAAAGTAAATAATCCACTTTTTCAAAGATTTAAACAAATTAAAAATTGAAAGGAATGAAAAATATGGAAGGATTAAAGAGATTAGAACAAGAAGTTATGGAAATGAATAATTTTAATGTTTATACTATTTTTAATCAGATAAAGGATTTGCCAGAATTACAGGACAAATTTGATAATAAAGAAAAGACTATAAAAGGTATGTATGAGTATGTTTATGAAAAAGCAAGAACTGTAAAACAGGGCAATGTAGCAATGGTAAATGATAGAATTGTTTGCTTATGGGCTGCTAATTATTTTAAACATAGTAATGAAGAATTAGGTATAAAAGAAAAAAAGGTATCACCACCACCTGTAAAAAAAGCTGAAAATGAAACTCAGCAAGACGAAAAAGAGCAGAAAAAAGAAGAAGAAAAAAATGCTCAAATTTCTATCTTTTCGGAGGTGGCATAATGGGATATATTAAAAAAGCTCATAGAGAAATTTTAAAAATATTAGATGATACACCATCATTTCCTAATGGTTGGGATAATTTTGTGGATAAACAAGCTGTATATCATAACTTAATTATAAAGTCAGCTAAAAACAAATGCTTTTGTACTAATTGTAAGAGTTACTTTATTAGCAAAAAGAAAATAAATCAAGAAGTAAGATGTCCTAATTGTCATAATACTTATTTGATTAGAAGATCTAATTTAAAATATAAAGCATTTAAAGATTACATTTCAATTTTAGACAAAGTAAATAATATTTTTGTAATAAGATATTTTGAACTAAAAACTGTAATAGATGCAATGCATGAGCATCATACTTCTGTTGCCGAATTTGCAAGAGAAATACCTACAGATAATTACTATAGAGATGTATATGTAAATGAAAGAGTTTCAAAATGTCAACAATACATTTACATATATCATGATAATGGATATTACATAAATGATAAAAAATGGAGGCAATATACTAGAGGTTATTCACTTATTGATTATTCGATAGTATTTCCAAATAATATAAAAAAGCTCTTAAAAGATACAGAATATAAATACTCTTGTATATGGGATATTGCAAAACATTCTACCTATATTGATTTATTGCGATTACTAAAAGAAAAGGAACAAATGCCAATAGTAGAAATGCTTTGTAAAATGAAATTATATAATTTAGCTCAAAAAACTCACGAGTTCAAAAATTTCGGTAGTTTTCAAAAAATTTTTGGAATTTCAAAAGATTATTATGACTTTATGAAAAAGCATAATATAACATATACTCAATTAAAAATTTTGAGGCTATTGAAAGAAAAGAACATTAGAAAAATACATTATTTAGAAAATTATGTATCTTATGTTAGCAATACAACAAATTTAGAGGAAATCGCAGAATACATTAGTTTAAATCGTTTTATAAAGTATTCTAAAATGTGTCGAGAAAAAGTAGATACATATTTATACTCCGATTATTTAAGATTCGCAAAACTTTTAGGTCTTGATTTAAAAAATAATAAATATGCTTTTCCAAAAGATTTAGAAATAGAACATGATAAATTATCTAAGCAATATAAGGTTCAATGCAACAAGCTTATGAAAAAAGCAATAATTAAAAGAGGAAAAGAATTATCTATAAATAAATATCAAAATAATAAATTTATCATATTTCCAGCACTTACAGTAGAATCGCTTAAAGATGAAAGTAAACAACAAAATAATTGTGTAAGAACTTATGCTGAAAAATATGCCGCTGGAACATGTGATATTTATTTTATGAGAGATATAAGAAAGCCTAAAAAGTCATTAGTTACTATTGAAGTAAAAAACAACAAAGTAGTACAAAGTAGAACAAAAAATAACAAAAGTCCAGATAAAAAGCAATTAGCTTTTATAAATAAATGGGAACAAAAAGTATTGAAAGGAGTGGCTTAGACATGTCAAAAACAGATAATAAGGAAAATAAAACAAAGGAACTTTTTAATAAAATTGTAGAAGGTGTACAGAATATCGTAAATAGTGGTGAATATGCAAAATTTTTAAAATTTAGTAAAAACTTTCACAATTATAGCTTTAACAATGTATTGCTTATATTTTCACAAATGGAGGAAGCAACGCGAGTCGCAGGGTTTGCAAAGTGGAAGTCTATGGGTAGAAACTTAAAAAAGGGTGCAAAAGGAATACAAATTATTTATCCTATAAAAAGAAGCTATACTAAGAAAAAATTGGAAGGACAAGACAGTTTATTAGATGCTGAAGAAAAAACAGCACAAGGGGAAAAAGTTGAATATCTTACATATAGATATACTTATGTGTATGATATTTCACAAACCTATGGCAAACCTTTACCTCTTTCAAATGATAGTTTAAATAGCAACAATAAAACGGAATTTTTAGAGCTACTAAAGTCATTTTCTCCATATCCAATATTAGAAGAAAATATTGGTGGATTAGAGAAAGGTTACTGGAGTAAATCAAAAGAGCATATTGTACTAGAAAGTACTCTATCTATTGACGATAAAGCATCAGTATTACTTCACGAACTAACTCATGCATTATATGATGACTTCGATTATAAAGAAAATAGAAATTTATCTGAAACATTTGTTGAATCAGTTGCATTTATTGTAGCTGATTATTTTGATTTAGATACTTCAATGTGCAGTTTTGAATATATAACTTCTTGGGCTGAAGGAGATACAAAGGTACTCTTAGAACTAGGAGATAAGATACAGAAATGTGCAAACAGTTTCATAAAAAATTTAGAAGATTATTATAATAATGGCAATATACGAATTGCTAGTTAGGAGGTCTCATGGAAGATAAAATATATACTCATAAAAGTAAATCAATAGGCCGCTTTATGGTATTAGCTCACTCTGAAGATTATTCACTAATTCAAATATTAGGTAAAACCACTGAAAGATACGCCATTGTATATAAACTTAAACTTGATGGCGAAATAGAATGGGCTTATGGAATTTACTATTCAGATTTACAAAATGCTGTAGATGATTTCTATAATGAATATTTACATAGAAAACATAAATAATTACAAAGCAAAACTTTTAAAAGGCATACATTAACTTGTATGTCTTTTATTCTATAAAATTAAAGGAGGAAGATTTATGTGTAGAGAAAATTATAAATATTATAAAGAGCACAATATTTGTGTTAGTTGTGGGCAAGAAAATGCAGAGAAAAACCATACATTATGTCTTAATTGTATGATGAAAGCTAGAGAAAGAGCTTTAATTTATTTTAAAAAACATAAAAAAGAATTGCAAGAAAAAAGTCGAATTAGGTCGAAAAACAGATATGAAAACCTAAAGAAACAGGGAATATGTACTTCTTGTGGCAAAAGACCAGCTACTAACAATAAAATTCTATGCAAGCATTGCTCTGCTAGAATAAATTATCGTAATAGACAAAAATATTTATTAAATATATATGCAACTAAAAATATATGTGAAATAAGTGTATAGAAAGGAACTGATACTATGGATAAATTAGATTTTATACAAGTACAAAGGCACATAAATATTTTAAATGTAGCTTACCAGTTATCTTTAGAAATAACTGATACTAGCGGTCCAGAAATGAAAGCAATATGTCCTTTTTGTCGGCTATAATAAATTATCTAAAGTTGCAACTTTAAGTCTAAATCCACTAAGCAATAAATACTGTTGCAGTAGATGTGGTAAAGGTGGTTTTAGTATTGGTCTATATGCAAAATTAAGAAATATTGATAATAAAACAGCTTATAGAGAATTGTTAGATAAAGAATGTTTTTCAATGGAAAGGTCTAATATAACAATAAGTCCTATCAATGAATTAGCCAATATTGAAACAAGAGATATGGTTTATAGAGAGTTTTTAAACATGTTAAATTTAGAAGGTCATCATAAAAGTTACTTACAAAGAATCGGCTTTTTAAATAGTACTATTGATGAACAAATGTATCGTTCTATTCCTAAGAAGAAAATTAAAAGAAGGCTAATAGCAAATAGTTTAAAAAGGAAATATGATTTAGCTGGTATACCAGGTTTTTTTCAAGAGGAAGACTGGTGTTGGACTTTTTCTTCACCTCGTGGCTTCTTTATTCCACTCTTCGATGAAAAAAATAGAATACAAGCACTATCAATTCATTTGGATAAGGAATATAATGGTATAACAGATATGTGGTTTTCAAGCAATGGCAAAATAAATGGTACAGCTACTAAAAATTGGATCGGCAAAAATAATATAACATCTGATACTCAAACAGTTATCTTAACAGATGATTTGCTGTTAGGTAATCTTATAAAGGCAATATTAAATGTACCAGTAATTTCTTTTTCTAGTATTAGTAACTCTTATCAAGTTTTAAAAGCTTTGGATAATACCAATATACACAATATTATCTTTACAGTTCGTTCTGTAGATAATCAAAACTTAGATTACATTATAAATAGAGTTTTTAGGGATTTGATTCCATTAGGTTATAATTTAGAAACAAAGTATGTTAGAGATTATAAAGATGTTTTGGAAGATAATTTTTTAACCTTATACAGATTAGATAAAGTAGCATAATTTGTGTAAAAAATATTTTTAACTGCCTTGTTTTGTAAGGCAGTTCATTTTTGAATTTTCAAAAATAATTAAGTAAAGAGAAATAATGAATGTTAGAAGAATTAAATATATCGATGACAATAGATATAAAAAATAAAATATTATATATAGGAGAAGAAAGTAGCTCTGGTGCAGAATATCAATATAAGAATATTAAAGATTTATCTAATCAGATAAAATTTTATTTAGAAAATTATTATTCAAACGAATTATAGAGTTACAAAAAACGATAGCAATGTTTCTATTGTTGTCAACATTTTATAGTCTACCTTATTTTTTTAAGGTAGGCTATTTTTTTGCTTTATCTGATATAATTATTTAAACAAATTACAATAAATATAATAAATAATAAGTTGCAATTATTTGTTATAATATAGTAATAATAACAAAATATAATTTAATCCTTTAAGAGAAAAACATAATCTTATCAGCAAGTGAAAGATTAAATGCAATATATATTTAAAACTTGTTTTTACTTCTTGATTTGAATATTTTTATAATTGAAAAATAAATATAAATATGTTATTATTATTTATATTTTTATTTTTTCAGGTGATTCTAAATGAGTGAAGATAAAGAATGGAAGGAAATTAAGGATACATTAGAAAGTAACGATGCAGAAATAATAGAAAAATATGGCATAGATATAAGAAAAAAATTTATGGATATTACTAATAAGGAAAATATCTTGAAGAAAAAAAGAAAAAAACTTATCATAAAAAATATTTGTGTTTTATTAGCCATTATATTAATAATGTATTTAATGTGTTATTTTAATTCATATAATAATCAAGTAAGAATACTAAAACAATTGGACTCTTATTCTATGAACAATATAGAGTTCGTTTCTAGTGATACGAATTTTTTTGGAGATGGTTTTTTCGAATATAAATCTAAGGCAATTAATAATAATGTAATACATGCTTATATAGACAATAAAGTCTATGGGGATGATATAAACGAAAGATACTGTAAATATTTCTTTGAAACATGGGAAGATAAAGATAAAAATTTATTTAAAGTTGTAGAAACTTATACTGATTATACTGTTGGTTGGAATACAAAAAAAGGCTGGCTTTTGAACTATGATTTATACTTATATGCAAATACAATGGAAGAATTGCTTTATGAAACTGAAGCTTGTATAAGATTTTTGGAATATATGAATCAACCTACTATATTAGTAAATTGTTATATTCAGATGGAAGATAAACTAATTCGCCCCATTACTGCTTCTGGACAAGATTCCGAATTAGTTAGAAAAAATGTTATATATCAATATTATAATCCAGTATTTAACACTTAAAGTAATTATCTATTAACATTATACAGATTAGATAAAGTGGCATAATTTGTGTAAGAGGAAATGTATGTATTTAGTCTACTTTTTAGGGTAGGCTATTTTTTTTGCGTTTTATATGGTATAATCATCCAAATAAATAGTAATTTGTGGAGAGATTAATTTGAAAGAAATAATAGAAAATATAGAATAAAATTAATTATTTATAATTTAAAAGAATTATCGAAAATGATACAATAATTTTATAAATATTAGTTAAAATGTAATAAAATTAATGAATGTAATGTTTAAGTGCGTAATTTCCAATTATAAATGGTAGAAAAAAGTGCGAAAAATTATTAAAATTTAATTAACAAAAAAGAAAAAACTTTTGATTAAAATTTTAATAAGGGAGGAAGAAAAATGAAGTTTAATGAAAAATTAATAATGTTAAGAAAGCAACACAACTTATCACAAGAACAAGTTGCAGAAAAATTAGGAGTAGCAAGACAAACTATTTCTAAATGGGAGTTAGGAGAAACAACTCCAGAAATGGATAAACTAATTATAATGAGCGAATTATATAATATTACATTAGATGAATTAATGAAAGAAGAAAATGAAGGAAAAGTTGTAAATGATCCTAATAATACAAATTCACAAAAATTAGCAGGAATGACAATTAAGATTCTAAAGGGAATAGGAATATTCATTCTTATAGTAGCAATATTATATGTATTTCTTATGATAATAGGATTTGTAGCATTTAATAAAGTTGAAACAAATAGTGATTCAAAAACAACAGTAATACAGACACAAGAAGAAGTAGTAGAGAATTATGAAGAATAAATGTTAAATAGTAAAAAGATAAAGAATACTACAAATTACAATTTAATATTAAATCATAAAAATTAGCTTGAATGAAAGCTAATTTTTTATTGTATAGGAAAAATCGACTTTTTACTTGATATTTCAGTATCTTTAATGATTTTTTTCTATACAACAAGGTTAAGTTTCTTTGGGCTGTGCGTATTCGCGAAGCAAAACGCACATGTGACGAAGCCACTTTTCTTATATGTTAATAATAATTAATAAAAATAAATATGTAACGAAATTAAAGAAAATAAACACATAATATGTAGAAGGGAGTAGATAATATGTTTAGAATACTAATTAAAGATTTAAAAGTATTTATTTCTCAAAAAAAGATAGTGTTTATTGTTCTAATAATTAGTTTAATAGCTACTTCTTATGCTTTTTGTTTTTTTATAGCTAGCAGTATGCATATAGCAAAAATATTAAATGAATATAAAAACTTATCTACAAAATATTTTGTGTATGATAAAAATGGTATTGATAATGAAAATGTTGAAATACTTAAGGAATATTTAGAAACAAACAATCTTCAAGGTACTGTTATAAATTTATATTCTAATATTAAAAAGAGTGATAATAATGAGTTTGAGATTATTATTGGTAGCAATAATAATAAATCATCAAGAGTTTCATTTGTTGGTAGAACAATTTCAGAAGCAGATATTAAAAGTAAATCAAATTATATTATGATTGAATATCTTAATCAAAAAGCTCACAAAAATCCATATATCTTAAATAACGAAATATCTATTGATGGAGAAAAATATATAGTAAAAGCAATAGATAGAATTGATATTACAAATAATGTTATTACTTGTAACAATATCAATAATTATGAAGAAGTAAATAATATAACATCATATTTAATCCCTATTACAACATTTATGGACAAGTTTAAAACTTATAGTTTAGATATAAATATTTCAAATAATGCTACACAAATAGAAAAAAATAAGTTTTACACTTTTTTAAAAAATAATTTTAAAAATTGTAATATATCTTCGCCAATTAAAAGTGAAAATATAAATATAGAAGATATAAAAGAAAATATTATTTTATTTACAATGTTAATTGTATTAGCATTAATTAATATTATTGCTTTATTTACATATTGGATAAAGAAAAATTGGAGAAAATATATGATTTATCGTATATGTGGCTCAAGTAGTATAAAAATATATATGATCATAATGTTAGAAGTTATGATAATTGCATTATTTTCAATAATTGTAGGATATTTAATGTATTATATTTCCATACCTATTTTTAAATCAGTTTATATAGAATATGTTTTGAAAATTGAAGATGTACTTTTAATACAATCAATTATGTTAACAATAATTTTTATAATAACTACATTTCAAGCACTAAAAATTTCAAAGCAAAGTCCAAAATATATTGAAAGAGGGTAATAATATGAGAATATTACAAATTTTAATTAATTTATTTAGTAAAAAAATAATAAAGAATATTATTATAATTTTGCAAATAATGATTTCAATATATGTATTAACTTTTGTACTTATTAAGTTAATGACTCACTTTGAAACTATGGATAAATTATCACAGATGAATTTAAAGGATAAAATGATTTTTATAGAATCTTTACATATTAATACTTTACTACAAGCAGAAGGAAGAAAAGAAAAATATGAAGATATAAAAAAATATCTGAATAGCTTACAAGGAGTAAATAGTGTAAGTAGTACCTATTATACTCAATTAAAAGATCAAGATTTTAATACATATTTATATGATGAAAAATTAATAAAAGATATAAATATTAATTTAGATAAAGGTGTACAATTTAGGGATATTAGTATTGAAAATAATATAATACCAATAATAGTAAGCAAAGAGCTAGAGAGAATATATCCTTTAGAAAGCATAAATGAATTTTCTATTATGAAAGAAAATTTTTTAGATGAAATTAAATTTAAGACGAAGGTAATTGGAATAGCAAATGAAGAAGAATATATATACATAGGTTCTGCTAAACAAGGGATTCCACAAATAGATGACTTGTTTTTAAAAACAACAAAAAATGATAAGTTCTTACTAATGCCAAATGTTTTTAAAAATGATAATATTTTTTATTTTACAAATGGTGGCTTTATTATAGATTATGAAAAAGATAATAATGATATTCAAGAAAGTATGAAAAAAGTTGAAAATGATGGTATAGGCAAGTTTTATAGATTAGACGAATTAGAAAAGAATTTTTATACTAATTTAATCACAAATTATGATTTATATATTTTTTTATTTATAATTACATACATTTTTGTTATTGCAAGCATTGGAGGCTATAATTTATTAGAAACACTTAATTATAGAAGATTACTAACAATTTATTATATTACAGGTATGCAATGGAAAGATGGAATTTGCTTAATAGCTTTAAGAAACTTTTTACTAATTATGATTCCAACAGTAATTACTTCTGTATTAGTAAATAAATTATTAATAGATAGAGAAAATGGTATATTTAATATAAATGTTGTTATGATTACTTGTGTTTTATATTTTATTGTTTTCTTATTAACTACAATCGGGAGCATTTTTACTTTGAAGAACACAAAACCAATTGAAGTATTAAAGGAGGAATTATAAATGCCAATAATAGAAGTAAGAGATTTAAAAAAAATTTATAACAAAGGTCAAGAAACAGAAGTACAAGCATTAAAAGGAATTAATTTGGATTTACAAAAAGGGGATTTGTGTTCTATAATAGGAGTATCTGGTTCAGGAAAATCTACCTTGCTACATATTTTAGGGTGTATTGATAAAGCAACAAGTGGCACATATATACTAGAAAATGAAATTATATCAAATAAAAATGATATTCAATTAGCTAAATTGAGGAATAAAAAATTTGGTTTTGTTTTGCAAGAATTTGGACTAATAGAAGACGAAAATGTTTATCAAAATATTTATACTCCTTTATTATTTAGCAAACCTAAAACTAAAGGAAGAAAAAATATTGAAGTACTTATGAAAAAATTAGAAATAGATAATTTGAAAAACAAAAAAGTAAATAAATTATCTGGAGGACAAAGACAGAGAGTTGCAATAGCAAGAGCATTAGTTAATGATCCAGATATTATTTTAGCAGATGAGCCAACAGGTTCTTTAGACAGTAAAACGGCTGAAAATATAATGAATATTTTTATTGATCTAAATAAAATTGGAAAAACAATTATAATTGTTACACATAATTTAGAAATTGCAAATAAAACAAAGAGGAAATTTATTATGAAAGATGGAATAATTGAAGAAAAAATAAAATAAGGGGATAAAATGGAAAGGATTAAAGAAATATATGATAATTATGCAAGATTAGTTTATAATTATATTTTTTCCATCACAAAGAATAAGGAACTTTCCGAAGAAATAATGCAAGAAACCTTTATTGTTGCAATAAATCAAATCAATAAATTTAGAGGGGATTGCAAAATTTCTGTATGGCTATGTCAAATCGCAAAAAATATTTTATATAAAGAAACGCATAAAAAGAAAATAAAAACTATTTCAATTGAAGAAATTGAATTATTTGACAATAGTAATCTGGAAGAAACTATAATAGAAAACGATCAAAAAAGAAAATTGTATAAAGCAATTAATAAACTAGATATAAATACTAGGGAGGTAATGTATTTACGATTAGAAGGAAATATGTCATTTAAGGAAATTGGAAAAATCTTAAATAAAACAGAAAATTGGGTTAGAGTTACTTTTTTTCGTGGAAAACAAAAAATTAATGGGGAGGATTTAAATAATGAGTAAAAAAGATTGCAATATAATACAAGATTTATTACCAAGTTATAGTGATGGAATAACCAGTGAAGAAACCAAAAAATATGTAGAGAAACATTTGGAAAACTGTCAAGAGTGTAAAAAAATTTTAAAGAATATGAATAAAGAAATAAATATAGATGAAGATACAAATCAAACAAAGGAGTTAAAATATCTAAAAGGATTTAAAAATAGAAGAAACTTAATTGTAATTATAAGTATATTATTGACTATATGCATATGCTTAGGTGTTATATTAATACGAGTTCCACTTAATCCAGATAAATTTAATGTGGAATGGATATACATATCAAGTAATGAACAAAATAATAAAGAAAAAAGTATAAATATTTATTTGAGTACGGAATATACCAATATTGTAGTTACTGGAGAAACAGAGATTAAAGATAAAGATATTGTTATGAAAATAAGAGGTGGAATTCCAAATGGAGTCAGTGGAGGAAATTATGGAATAAAAACTAAATTTACTATTAATGAAAATATAGAGAAAATATATATAGAGGGTGCATTTGGGAAAAAGAAATTAATATGGAGTAAAGATTCAGAAGTTATGTCGGATGAAGAATGGAAAAAATGGTATCTTGAAGAATATATACCTGAACAGTTAAAAGAAGTACAAGGTATTTATTATATAGATATAAATGGTAAAATGCAATGGATTGATACTTTTAATTGGAACCTTATTTATAATGAAATATTTTAAAAATATTATTAGTTTATAATAAACATAGAGGAAAAACTTATATATGCTATTCACTTTTTAAAATTAAAAGTGAACGACAAATGACAATTTTTAAAGATAGCTATATGCTATCTTTTTTAGTTTTCTTTATTGAATTATAGGTTTAATTTCTGCATTGCAGTAATATTTACTTTGTATCTAGTAGAATTTTAATCATTTCATTTATTACAGTTTTATCCCTATCAGTTAAAAGTTCATAATTGTCTATACTATCTGGTGATTTTATTAAGGTTTTAAACAGCTTGTTAGAAGAACAGTTTGCAGTATTACATATATTAATAGCATTATCAATACTTATTCCAGCTTTTCCTGTTTCAATTTGTGATAAAAATTGAGCATTGATGTTTAATTTTTCTGCAAATTCTTCTTGTGTTAAGTTAAGATTTTTTCTAATTTCTCTGACATTTTGACCTACAATGATACTATTATCTAAGTTCGTCACTAATAAACTCACCCCATTTAATAGTATATTAAATTTTATAGTAAAAAGGAAATGCCCATCAGCTCTAGTTTTTGCGCAAATATATAGTTACTAGCTATACTTCGGTAGAGGGGTGAGCTATAAAATTAGGTGCAAAATAGATATAAAAACTATAGAAATATGAGCATGATTTAAAAATATGTGATATAATATTTTTACTTACTATAAAAAGGTAAGAGAAATGTGCCTTTATCTCTTACCTCTATCAATTCGCCTTATTTCAACGGGTTTACGACTAAATAATAGCTCGTGTGGCTCAATTTTAAAAATATTTGCGATATGATCTATATAGTCAATAGAAATGTTGCGTTTCGCATTTTCCATTTCAGAAACATAACCAGAACTTGTGCCTAATAGTTCTGCAAATTTTTCTTGCGACCAACCGTTTCTTAACCCTATAATAGACAATATTGTTCGCCAATATTTGCCTTGCTTTAGTAAGTATTTTTGCCACCCCCCTTGACTTAAACTTACCACTATTGTATTATGTTCAAAGGCTCTTTAACATACCACTACTTCGGAAGATAGGGTTGATAAATTTTATAGTAAGTATCTTTATTTTTACATAGAATGGAGGTGTACTAATTGTATTATTTGATTTATGTTTTATTCATTATTATTGCTTTTTTAGTAATTTTTATACTATTTCAAAGAAAAAAATATATTTCCAGGTTGTCGAAAGATGAAAAAAGCTTTTAGAAGTTGGAGATAAATGTTCTTTTTATATCAAAGAATATAATACTCTGAAAGATAGAATAATTAAAGAAAGTCAAAAAGACTCAATAAATAAAAAATATAAAGGAAAAACTGCTTTGATTGGTGATTATTTTTTACCATCTTCTAGTAATACCAAAGCTGTTTTAGAAGAATTGGGCTTTACGGTTGATATAGCAGAAAGTAGTAGATATTTAATAAAGAAAATTGAATATGGTGAAAAGTATGATATTATTTTTAGCAATAATATTTATAAAGATGGAACAGGTTCAGAATGTTTAAAAAGATTAAGAGAAATAAAAGGTTTTTCATCACCTGTAGTTATTCATACAACTTCCAATAAAAAGAATCATTTTATAAGTGAGGATGGGTTTGATGATTATATACTAAAGCCTGTTTCCAAAGATAATTTAACTCCTATTCTAGAAAAAATTTTTAATATATAATCGAAAAAAGCAGGCTTTAAGCCTGCTTTTCAGTATTTGCATTTATAGTTCAACATTATAAAAGTTCTATTTACTTTTTTTATGATACAATTTACTATTACAGTTTTTTGTCATTTTTTTATACAACATCTTCTTTATCACAATTTTAAAAATCATGCATTTTTAGATTTATTATATTTAATACTTTTTATATATATATAAGTTACTGTATATAGAATGATGTATGGTACCACGCATACTCCTAATACTAATAATTTATTAGAATGAGTTTCTATATATGAACTGACAATATTTTTTATGTTGTCCGAATTATTTTCAATTATTTTTTTTTCACCAATAATCGTTGGATATGGTAATACATTATTTATTATTATTTTAGCATTACTGTATGGATTCATAAAACCTTCAACATCTAGTATAGCTATTTTAAAATCATAATTAGTATGCGATATAGTTTGTATATATTCTTTATCTTCTTTTGAACATATCATAATATATTCCGAGGTTAATATTGTGAACAATTCTATAACTAGTGGTATTAAACTCAATATACATATAATAACTAGTATTCTAAAAATAGTTTTTTTGTGTTTAAACATATTTTCTCCTTATAATAAATTTCATTAAATTATACTCCATTATTTATAATGATGTCAACTTATTCGCAAATGCGTGAGCAATTTTGTCTGCTAATTCTTCAATCATTGTAAATTCTGGTGGATTTATAGCCTGGAATATTTGTATTATTATCTCATTTGCAAAACTAGAGTCCTGCTCCAAATAAAATTTTGCGAGTTTATATAATTTTGTATTTACAGAATCACTGTCTACAATGGTATCTGGATAAGCTCCGTATTCCATTCTTCTGTTTATGAAATTATTGACTCTATTAGTATTATCACTATTATAATATTCTTCTATTACTTCATTTATAGGTCTGTCATTTAATAATTTAAATAAAACCCAAGCATCAAAATCTTGAACTAAATCTTCTAATCCAAAGCTTAACTCATTGTCATCGATTATTAATTCTGTTAATTTATCAATACTACAATCTTCCTCTTTATATTTACCATCCTTAAGTGCTTTTTCGAAACTTCCAGCAAATGTTAAAAGGTCTCCTGCCCAGCTACATAAATCTACTATTATACCATTTACAGTTGGAAATCCTATTTGGTTTTTAAAAAGCATTAATGTTGAAACAGCCAAATGTGGTAATGTAATATATGTATTATAGTCTTTAGAATAAATTACTAAATTTCTTTCATCACCTTTTTCAATAAGTCTTTCCTTTAATTTCTTAATGAGACTTGTATCATAACCTACTAGTAAATCCCATGCATAACTGTCATATGTTAGATATGCTAAATATTTTAATGTTTCCAAATTTGCCCCCATCACTCCTATGTTTCCTTTAATATTAATGATTTCATCATATATTCTTTTTATAAAATTATATGTTTCTTTATTAATATTACTTGTACTAGAAGTATCATCCACAGAAAGGTTTGATGTTGGCTCTATTCTTCCACTATATGTTACTTTATCAATATCCATATCTCCATAAACATCCTCTATTTCTTTGTATTGGTCATAATTCCAATTATCTGGGATCTTTCGTCCAATATTACAACTATATCCAGATGACATATCGGCCACAAAACTACTTACAGATAATCCGGCTTTTTCTACTCTTCTACAAACCTCTCTTGGTCCATAAATTCCCACTCTATATTTTTTATCTATATAATCATTTATAGCTTGGAAGAAAGGTATAATATAAGTTTCTATATCTTCTTCATATACATCCATATCTACTGCAAAATATATTACTGCATTTTCTGGTAGATTATGTTTTCTTGCACCACCTGTTGCTTTAGAAGCTGCTTGTATTCCTTTTGCATAACCAAAATCTTCTAATTGCCTATTATTGTCTTGAAAAATGAAAAATACTTTTAGTCCTTCTTCAAAAATGACTTTTAATTCATTGTCTCTTAACTCTTTAAAGCTTCTCCCCGTAATATATCTGCCCACAATGTCATAACCATTTTCTTTTAAAAATCTAGCTCTTTCTCGTGTAATTTCAAATCTAGTATCACATGCATTAGCACTTCTAGTTGTATCTCCACAACTTACTACTAATGCAGACCAAGCTTGCCTTCCACAATAACCATCAACGTCTAACTTCATAAGCGATTGGAAATTTTTCAATGCTGTTGTAACACCATTTCCGAATCCTCCATCAAATCCGTTTGGATCAAATCCGTTTAAATATAATAAGTATTGTAAAATATAAACTAAATTTGTTCTAGTTGAACCAGGGCCTAATACAGGAAGACTACTCATTGTACCTTCTCCCCATCCTCCGTCGACATCTGTTCCTATTTCATATTGTATCATTTTTATAAGAGCTGTGTTCATATTTCTATCATATAGACCGTTTGTTGCTATATAATTGTCTAACATATCACTGTATTTTCTATTTATTGCTTGCTGTATTTCTCTAGTTGTAGCATCTCCATTACTTATTAAATAATAAGCATCACTTGTAAACAATGCCTTTATTTCCCTTGCTCTTAATCCTCCAGTATAATTATCTATTCCTAATTGGGCCATTGTGCTAATAATTCCTTGTCGTGTAGCTTCTGAAAACACTGAAATATCATCTGTATTAGATACTTCTATCCTACAAAGCAATGCTAAATTAACTAGTGATATAACCATTTTTACTGTAAAATTATTATCAGCATTATTTATTTCACTTAATCCGTCTCCGAAAAGATTATTATATGCTTGTTTTGTCCCATTTCCAAAACCTCCGTCAACATCTATTCTAAGTAAAATTTGTAAAGCCCTTACGAAACCTACCATTGTATTATAACCTGCTACTCCATCTTCGTCGATATGTACCCATCCTGCAGAGCCATCAAATTGCTCATTTAACCATTTTTGTGCATCCTTAACATTCATAAAAATCACCTCTTTTTAAAATTTTTCAAATTAACTATTTGAATTATTATTATTTTACTATGCTATAGTTCTATTTGTTTAAAAGTAGAAAAAAGTAGAAACTTTCTATTTTTTTCTGTTTTTTCAAAATTGCTTTTATATGTCTATATAATTTATTTGGGTGATATTATGAATAAAGGCATTGACGTATCAGAATATCAAGGAAATATAGATTGGGATAGGGTTAAAAATGATAATATAGAATTTGCCATTTTAAAATTTGCAAATATATATGACGATGAAAATATTTATTATGATACTAAATTTGAGAGAAATTATAAAAATTGTAGAGAATTGAATATACCCCTTGGACTTTATATTTATAATTATTGTAATTACATAGATAATCTGGAAAAAAATATAAAAAAAATATTATCAAAATTAAGTAATAAATACTTTGAACTTCCTATTTTTTTAGATATGGAAGATGATGATATATTATCTGAAGGTAAATCATATTTGAGCCAAATGTGTAAGTGTTTTTGCAAAATGATAAGTGAGAGTTCTTTTATCCCAGGAATATATGCCAATTTGAATTGGTTAGAAAACTACCTAGATATTTCACAATTTCCAGAGGCAAAAATTTGGATCGCTCAATATAATTCCGTATGTACATATAAGAAACCATATATGCTTTGGCAATATTCAAATGTTGGAACTGTTAATGGCATATCTGGTAATGTTGACATGAATTATCTATACGAAAATAATAACATTGACTATACTTTAGAATGGCAAAAAGTAATGAATAAAACATATAATTGCAATTTAGAAGAAGATGGAATATTTGGACCTATATGTAAATCAATGGCACTAAAACATTATTTATATTATAAAAGCCCAATTATTAGTAATACGCATGTATTATTCATTCAGAAATTATTCAATTTACAAGGTTATAGCTTAGCTAAAGATAGTATGTTCGGTCCTAAATGTAAAGAAGCTACAATATCATTTCAAGAAAAAAACAATTTAACTGTAGATGGTTGTGTTTGTCCAGAGGTAACAGAAGTATTATTAAAGTAAACTTTTCTACTTTTTTCTGCTTTTAATTAAAATTATATCTTTATATTTTATACTTATTTATAATGAATGGAGGTGATTTTATGAGTAATCTTTTTTGTATTAATAAAACCGGAGCCTCTTTATCAGTTTATAGTGATATGGATTTTAAAACTAAAGTTGGTACAATAGGAAACCGTGAAGCTTTTGTTTTAATGGGATATGAAGCATATCCATATATAAATTTTAGAGGTCCAAATTTGAAATTAAGAGATGGTTTCCTAAAAGTTAATTTTAACTTTGTATCCAATGGCCTACAAAAATACCCTTACGGTTCTGCTACAATAAATGGAAAAAAATATAATACATTTCTTATGAAAAGAACTATGAATGTTTATACTGCTGCTGGAAATTACTGGGGAAAAGTTGCAGGAGGTATGCTTGTTGCAACTAATAGTGATGTTTGTGGTTATACTCATTCAACTTGGAAGGCTGTTGACTATGTAAAGAGTACTGCTGGTAAGTGGGTTAAAGTTGACGGTGATGGTTATGACCACGGTTTCGTTGACTTTGATTTGGGAAATGGATCAATGCCAAGTAATATAGCTTTATATGGCTCTTGGTAAAAAAAGGAAGATTTAATCTTCCTTTTTTTACATTTTAGTTCCAAAATATGTTTCTATTCCTTCCCAATCAGGTGCAGGTGCATTATCAAAATATGCCGGATAATTTATAATCCAATAATCAAAATCATGTATTTGTTCATGTATTTTAAATAATTCAGATATATCTTTATTCTCCATTGCTTTATTTAATTTATCATAAATGCTATTAAATATCTCTTTTGTTTCTTTATCTTTTAATATATTTGCAATGTCTCTAATATTATTTGCTACGGCTCTAAAACAACTGTCTTTTGAAAATTCTAGTTCTTCGCCAGTTGGTTCTGTTATAATTTCTGCTTCATTATATAAATTCCAATATATGCTATTTGATTGTTTTAAGTTTTTTGTTCCATTAATTAGTAGAATTTCCATTGTAGTATGTGCATTTCTTAATTTTGTATTTATTTCTTTCATTTCATTTTCCGAAAGTCCACTTAATGCTTTTTCTTGCATTGTTATGCATTTTTCTTCGCTTGGCAATTCTAGATTACTATTATGCAAGTAATATGTTGGATTTAATATACTTATTAAGTCTTTATATAATTCACTGTTTACCTGATATTCTGTTTCACTTAGTTTAATATTATTATTTTCATATATAGTTAACTGCTTTTCTTCTTCATTATTATATATTTTTATTTCTATATAATTTTTTTCACTTGTACTCTCATATGACTTATTTAATTCTTGGCTCTCTATTAATTCTATAATTTTATTAATTTTATCTTGATTTATTATATTGTACAAATCTTCTTTTTGACTTGCATTTTCTTCATAAATATGTTTACAAATTATTTTAGTTACATTTTCTATAGTCGTTTTACTTTCTATGTTACTATAATCATCATTAATATTTTGTATATTTTCGTTATTTCTTATAAAAAAGAATATCATTGTCCCTGATAGTAAAATAATCATAATTATTATAATTCCTATTACTAATTTTTTCATATAATTCTCCTATCAATAATATCAATATTTTTTATATACAAGTATAACATAACATATTAGATATACAATTTCAATATATTTCCTTTATTTTAAATAATTCTCAACTATTGTCGTTATAAACATTTTTGGTGTTACTTTTTCCTTTTCTTCTATATAAAAATAATTCATAATATACTCCATATTTGTATTTATATACATAAATTCAATACTTTTTTCAATATTCCATTTAATTTTTTTCTTTTCCACTTTTAATTCATTCTCCATTTTTTTATATAATCTATTGTTTAAATCTTCTATCAATAATTCGTCTTGAATCCCATTACTAATCGCTATTTTTAAGTATTTATATCCTAGACTTGTCCTATTAAATTTGAATTTGTTAAGCTCTGTATTTATGTAATCATTTATATTTTTTTTATTCATATCAAAGCTCACATCCTATTCTTTTTTATTTTGCTCATCTTTTTTGTTTTCAATTTCTTCGGCATTTTTTTCAATAATATTTTGGATAACTTCTAGTCCATTTATCAAAAAATCTGGTAATTTAATTCCTAGCTCACTTAAGTTCTCTAATATACTTCTAAATTCGTTTATTATCAAACATCCTAATGTAAACCAACCAAAAAGTATAACAAAGTCGATGTCCACACTAATTAAATTTCCTAAAGTTGATAACATATAAGATGCTAAAAAAGTTATTAGTATCAGTATCCAATATCCTACCTTTTTAATTATTCCCATTAACCCTTTTGATGAACTCTCTTTTTTTGTTATTCTTGCTTTAATTGTTCCTGTTACAAAATCTATTATATTAAGAATTAAATATCCTAAAAAAAGAACTCTTTGTCCACTAAAGAGTTCTGATATTCCTACGATAATAGCACTAAAAATTGAATTTACAATATTAAAAAATTTCATAATATTATCATTCATAAAATCCTCCTTTTCTATAAAAATATAGTTGTTATATACTTTTTACTTCTTTTTCTGTACTATTTTTAATTCTGGATATATGCAATAAACAAATGGTACATTACATTCAACTTCATTGAAACATATTTCATCTTGAAATAATAAAATAAATCTATCTGCTTCTGGTATCATAGGAGAGCTTATTCGTAGTAGTTTTAGTACTCCTTTTTCGCTTGTTTTATCTGTAACAATTATATTGTATAGCATATTATCAGTTGTAAGAAATGTAATATATGTTGGATCATATCCTTTATGATATTGTTTTAATCTTTTCTTATACCTGCACAGTACATCTAAAGCATATATCATTTTCATATCAATAGTAGCTTTATTATAAACAAAAATTTCTCCTTTTCTGTTTACAAAGTTACCTTGCAAAATATCCTTAAAATTATCATTTGACTTATTAAATAATATCTGTAGGTGCTTTAAAGTACAACAGCCAAAGTCTTGTATAAAATTTATTATTTTTATTTTTTCATTTTCTATCATATAATCCCTCCTAAATAATTCTTACTAAATAACCATATATAAATTTCTTATCTTCTTTAATTTCCGTTACCTTTATTAACACTTTTTCTAAATAATGTGGAAAACTATTAAATCTTGCAGGCACCCTTGTAAGGACAGTTACCTCTGTATTATCTAATTGTACCAATACTCCAGAATTGTTTTTAGGAAAAGCTATTACAGTACCTGTATATTCTCCACTTACAGATATATATTTTCGTATATTTTTAAAGGGGTTTTCTTCAAATTCTTTAGCCGATAATTCAAATGTATTATTCTCTATATCTATTTTTTTGATTCTTACTTTTAAATAATCTCCCACTTTGTATATATCTTTGCAATTTACAATATATGTGTGCTTTAGTTTATCTGCCTTTATTATAGCTTCCTTTCCGTACAAATCTACTACTATATGCTTTATTCCCACACCTACAATACGCACTCTAACCGTATCATTTATTTTTAGCTTTGGAAGTTCTATTTGTGAACGCAGTTTCATTGCATCTATTCTACTTCCTATTGCTATATTGGCCACTTCATCATATTCTAATACAATGAAATCTATTTCAGCACCTAGCATTCCTCTTATAATTGATTTACTTTGTTTCTCTTGTACTAAATGAGTAATTGGCACTAAAACTTTCACATCTCCATACCATAAAATGGCACAAGGAATGTATTTTCCTTTGATCTTATAATATTCGTCCTCTATGCCTGTTACTTTTCCAGTAAGTATTCGTTTTTCTTCTTTACTTCTCATTATTTCTTTTATATCTAATTTTTCCAATTCTTTCCTCCATATAAAGTATTTAAAAATTATCAAATGTAATTTCCTCAAATTCTTCATTTTCCTGTTTTTGCTCTATTTTATCACTGGTTACTTTTGGGGTAATTTGTTCCACTTTTTCTTTACTCCAATTAGGCTTGTAGCTATTTACTGGTACATCTTTTAATTGCTTTGCAAGTTTATGTTCTGTATATATCATTTTATTAAGCATAAGTGGTTTATTTCCACGAATATTCACTAGCAGTTCGTTATAAGGTATTCGTAATATTTCGTCAGCATTTAAAAGATTTCTTTTTAGTGTAGAAATATTTTTTTGCCCATATTCTAGTTCTCCTTCAATTCCTGCATCTTTTTTTATGCTTTGACTTTCTACTGTTGATATTCCGATTAAATCGCTAAAATACTGTGCTGTTAATGTATCTGCTGCACCGCAAACATAATCTTAAATCACAGTTACCGATTATTTCTTGCCAAGTATCCATTGGATAACGGTTTTTTATTTGTCCTATATTTTGTACTATTGGTATTAGTGCTATTCCACGACTCCTGACTGTACTTATCTTTTTGTTAAAGTCTGGTATTTCTCCAATGTTTGCAAATTCGTCTAAAAAGAAATATACCTCATTTTCACATTTTCCATTTTCCTGTAAATCTGCATACTTAACAAGTTTGATAAATAGAAATGTAAAGAACAATGAAACAAGGAAGTCTTTACTAGAATCTACATCGCTACTTATCACATAATATATACACGGTTTTTGTGCCGGTAGTATTAAGTCAATATCTGTATAATTAGTAAGTTCTTGTAATTCTTTATTCTGAAAAGCTTGTAACCTAGTTCCTAGTCCGTGTAAGTACAGATGCCTTAATTGTATCTGAGCCACTTGCATAGATATTGTATGACATACGAGCTGGACTATCTGGAGGTAAACTCCTAAACATATTATCTAGTTTTGTAATATCGCCAGAAGCTATAATTTTGTATATGTCTGTTAGTGTGTTTTGTTCTAGCTTATTTTCTAAAAAATAAAACTCAAAGGCTTTCAATAGGTTTTCCTCTGCTCTGGGCCAGAAGTCATCTTTTCCTTTTTTCTTTTGTGTTCCGTGTAATAATTACATTTGAGCTTGTTTGAATATCTGTAACATCTTCATTTTCACCGTAGGGGATTCCACCTATCAGAGTGTTCCATATCCTTTAAATTAAAAACTTTTACTACATATCCATTTTCTCTAAAAATTGTGTTAGTTTTTCTGTAGATTTCTCCGTTTAGCATCTGTTACAATTATTGACTTCTTATACTGTAACAGTTCTAATAAGTTTGTTATAAGAAAGCCTATTGTTTTCATGCTACCAGAACTACCAAAGACAGCTATATTTTTGTTAAAATAGCTATCAAAAGGCAATTTTATAATGTCATTTCCTTTTTTACCTAAAATTATCCCAGGCACATCATTTTTTCCCAATATTTTATTTATTTCATTATCACTAAGCCAGTCTGCTGTACCGATATGTACCGGTCCTCAGATTTGAGTTTAATGCCTTTTATTTCCTCTTTTTTATAAAAGACAACTAATCTTATTACTACAATAAATAAAACGGTTATAAAGGCAATTATGAGACAAATTATGGCATAATAAAAATTAGTTAATGTAATTTCTTTATTAAAGCATTTATTTAAAATTTCAATATAATTATTTACATTAGTATCTATTAAAATATTTACAATGATTAGTACAACTATTGAAGTCCAAAAGATAATTTTTTTAGTCATAAATTCTAATATCTTTATCTATGAAATCAGATAAATCTACAAGCTTGTAATTTGCGAGAGGCAATTCCTGTCCTAATCTTCGTATTATACTTTCATCGCAAATAATATCTGCTTGTTTATTTTTATTCGCTGTTAAAAATACATTGATTCTATTTATTTTTTCTGTATCAATTAAATAAAATGTTGTAATATATTTATCTTTATTATTTGTATAGTCGCAAAAATTGTATTCTGAAATATGCACATCTTTATATAGTTTTTGTACTATCTTTGGCCAATTAATTTGTTGTATATATTTTAGTTTTTGTAAATCTTCGTCTTTGTCTTCGCTAATAATTAACGAATTAAATCCAAACACAAAATTTCTTAATTCTATTCTCCTTATATCATCAACTAAAACTAATATGTTCTTGTTTCTAGTTTCTTTTTGTAGATCATATACAACGGAGTTTATATATTTTGTTGTATGCTCTTTTGATATGTGATATGTTAAATAGTTTGTACCAAATATCTTTAAAATTCCTATGTATTTTCGTGATGTCTCTGTAAATTTATTCTTATCTTTTATCTCAATAGAGGGGATAAAATCTATGTATTCTTCTTTATGATAAATTGATGCTAAATGACTTATGAATTTTAATCTATCTGTATATTTCTTGTCATATCTTAAAGGAACTGTATTTTGCCCTAATACTTTCATAAAAGCATAACCGTTTTCTGCAAGTACAAGATATTTATTATATTTTCTTATAATATTCTTTTGTATTAAATTTCTTATTCTTTTTGGATAGTATGTATCATTAAAAAAATACTCTGCATCTTTTACAGATAAATATTGAAATCGCCCTATAAATTTTACAAGTTCTATTTCATTTTTGTTCTTTGGAAATATACTTTTAATTTTCTCCACCACCTTTTCCAATAATTTTTCACGCAATGGTACTTGGCTAGGAATGTGATAGCTTACGCTCTCACACACCTATCCTACTTAGATTCTTTTGTTCTTAAATATTACTACAAGCATTGGTTTTACTGACTTTTTTGCATATAAAAAATGTCCTATTTTTTGTTTTTTAAAACTTCAGAAAATGGACATTTCAAACTAATATATTTTGCATTAAATTTACTACACTTTCTTGAGGAGTAACATATACTTCTGTGTGTGGTATTTCTGCAAATTCTCCTTGAACACAATAAAACATTTTTTCTATATTGTCATCTTCTATAATATTATTTAATATCAAAGCATCAAAGATCGGCTTTATGTATTTATTGTCTATATCCCAACCTTTTATGTTATCAAAAATTCTAATAAATACAAATACCTTATCTTTAAACAAATCATTAAAAGGTTTTGTTGCCTCAGTAATGTTTATGAGTATATTTTTAAATGCGTGTGTTTTTAAATTTTTATAAGATGGCATAGGCTCTGGAATATAAATTTTTAAAGTATTATCCTTGACCTCTGCCTTATATTCATCGCTAATATTCTTTATTTTTTCTGTGCTATATTCTACCGTTTTGTTGTATATTCTAATTTCATTTAATATGTTATATCTTCTTTTTTCTAAATTTTTCAAAAATCCTTCCATTTGTAAGTCATTTACAGCTTTATTTTGTCTAACTGTATGTATTTCATTTTCTAAATTCGTTAATTCTGAATATAATTTATCTGATAAAATCATAGATTAGTCCTTTCTTTATAATAGTAAGGGCAAATTTAAAGGAACTAAACACTATTCTCCGTCTTCTTGTTTATCATAGGTATCAAATATTTCTTTTGTAATTAAGTCTCTAACTTCTTGGTTTAATGGGTGGCATAAATCTCTATATGCTCTCTTTTCTCCATTTAATCTTCTTGAAGGCATTGCTACAAACCTTCCAATTCTTTGGTTTTCTAATATTCTAATACCTCTCACAATAAAACTATCATTTAAAACGATATTTGCATAACCTAATAATGCACCTCTCTGTTTAATTTTAAAAATTCTTACTTCTGTAACTTTAATTTCCATAAACATATTCCTCCTATAATCTATAATTTTAAATTTTGAAGGGCAAATTATAGGAATTACTAACTTATTTTATCTTCCTGTTCTTGGAAGTGTAGGACATTTTGGTTCTTCTGGTATATGCACAACTGTAGTCCAGTCGCTATTTGCTTCAGCAGTTACACCATGATACACACCAACTGTTTTTGTATGGTTTGTAAATGTGTCATTATCTTTTAATGTATCTAATGACATACACTCCATAGTTGGGCTTGTGCTTTCTCTAAATCCTGTTTCTACCTTTCCAAAATCAAACATTGTTTCTATAATGTATTCGTCATCTGCTAATTTTACTTTTGTAAAGTCTAATTTGTAATCTTCTTGTGTACTTAAATCTTCTTTAAATAGTATGTATTCATCTGATTTATTGGTTTTGTAATAAACATCATATTTTAAATCTTGATTCCATGTACCTGTTGTCATTTTCTCCAAACGAATATAATCTGTTGGTATATAATCAAACCATTTAAAGTTCTCTAGGTAAACATTTGAGTTATTGGCAACATTACTAAATGTATAATTTACTTTTTCTCCGGTTTTAATCTCTACTGTGCCTTCTTTATCTACATCTACAGTAATGTCTACAGGCTCATTATCTATTGTTACAGGTACTGTTTCTCCATCGTTTACTATTTCAAATTCATAAGTATTTTCATTCAATAGATAATAGATAGATCCTGTGCTTAGTTCCTTTAGATAATATCTGTCTTTGTAAATCTCTTGACTAATGGCTTTTCCGATTTTCGTCTGTTACAAGTGTTTCTACAAGATTATCATTTTTATCATATAGTCCAAACTCTGCACCTTCTAATACTTTTGTATTATCTTTTGAATCTACTTTTGTAATTTCTACTTTACCTTTGATTCTTTCGTTTTCTACTATTACCTCAGTTGTTTCATTTGCTTTTAATTCTATAGTTATAGGCTCATCATTTAAAACATAATTTTCTAATGTCTTTACTTCTCTTAATGTTAATTTTTTAAAATCTCTAACGGGATATTTTTGTGTTAAAGCTTCGCCATTTTCATCTGTTACAATTTTTTCTAATACATTTTCGTTTTCATCTAGTACTTCAAATTCAACACCTGAAAGCTTAATTTTATTATCTTCTTCATCTACCTTTACAATTTTTACTTGTGCTTTCTTTAATTCATTTTCTACTATTACTTCTGTAACTTCGTTCCACTCAACTTTTACCTCTGTATCTTCAGCTAAATCGTACCATTTTCCTGTATTTTTTTCAAACAGTTTGTATTCACCGTGTCCTTATATTTTCTATATAAATCTCGCCATCCACGCTGGTTTTATAAGTACCAATAATTTTGTCTAGTTCTACACTATATAAATCAAACTCTACATTGCCAAGTCTTATTTCGTGATTATCTTTATCAACTTTGAAAATTCTTAAGTTTCCTTTTTTATGCTCATTTGTTAATTCTTTTGTAATAGTTACATCGTAGCCAACTTCAATTTTATGCTCTGTTGTATCTATAATGTAGTCTTCATTTGTAGCAATTTCTACCAATATATATGTGTTAGGTTTTAAATTAGAAAATGTGGCAATTCCGTTTGCCATTTGTTGTAGCATTTTGCACAACTGTTCCATCCATTTCCTTTAGTTGAAATGTTACACCTGCAATAGGCTCTTTTGTATCCTCATCAGTTTTTTCTACTTTTATTATTGATTTAGCTGTTGTTAAGTTAAATGTAGTTCTAGCACTTGCTATTTCGTAAGGATCAGCTGCTATAATGTAATCTTGAAAGTCATCGTTATATGCTTCAGCATAAAATGCGCCACAAGTTTCCACTTGCACATTTGTTAAATAAACTAATCCTTCTATATCTCCTGTTATGTTAGTTCTTGGAATTTTTACTTTTAATGTACTTCCATTTTTCTCATAAGTAGTTCCACTTGGAAATTTAGAAAGTGTTACATCATAACTTCCTAATGCTTTATTTGAGCTTATTTTAAAGTTTTGTACTTCATAATTTCCTTCTGTGTAAGTATCTCCACTTTTGTTTATTGATACTTTTGCAACCTCATATTTTTCATTTGAATTTAAACATTTATTATATAGTTTTTCTGCCTCATCTATTACTTTTTGACCTCTCCTTTGAACATCTTTTAATGTTAGTCCTGCTTCAACATCAGAGCTTGCAATTCTACTAGGAATTGTGTATGTTTCTTTTGGACTTTTTTCATTGACTAGACAATGTACTACCGTTTTTGTAACGAAATACCAGTCATCGTCGCACTCGACTGATGTATCTCTCCAGTCAACACCAATATATCCATAGTATAGGCATCTCCACAATATATCACTTTGTAATTTTTCTTTTACATATGAATCATAGCCTCCAAAATCACTAGCGCCAGAGCCTACTCCGGGTTTGTCCGGTTCAACGCAGAAAGCATATAACTTTTGGTTTGTATCTGGATCACGATAATATACTTTTATAACTAATTTCAATGCACCAGTCTCTTTAATTTCCAATAATCCTGGTAATTCTTTTTCGCCATATAAATGGCTCGTATCTCCAATATCAATAGCTGCAAATACTGGAACGGTCGCGTTTAATAATAAAAAAAATACCATTAGTATTGGTATTGCTTTTTTGCTTATTTTTTTAATCATATTTTTTACCTCCTAAAAAAAGAAGCCTTGTTTAGGCCTCTTAAAATTTTATTTTTTAAATAACTTCTTGATACAAATAAATTTTTGTATCATATAAATAATAGTCTGTACCTCTGCTGTTGTATCTATAATAGTTTTCTACATATACACTTACTTTACAACCTGCCAAAGCCACACCATTTAATTTAGAGTTAGAACTATACGATATCCAATAATTAGTTGGTTTTGTTGTGCAAGCAACTGCATACCCACCTAATTCTTCGTACATTTCATCTTTTTTCATTTGCTCATTTATGTAGTTTACTGCTTCTTGTGTTTTTTCCTTGTTATACTCCGAAAAGAAAGTATTGGCAAGTTTCTCATTTTCTGTGTTTGTTTCTTCTTTTTCCTCAGTTTTTGCATCTTCATTTTCTTTTGTATCTTCTGTGTTTTCTGTATTAGTTGGTTTGCTTTCTTCCTTTTTTTGTTCTTCTTTCGTGCTTGAACTACTATTATTCTTATTGCTTACATTTGTATTTACATTATTATCATTGTTTTTGCTATTAGTTTTATTAGTACTACTGCTCGAATCTTTTTGACTTGTAGTAGTTTTATTGTCAGTTTTTTCTGTAGTATTTGATTCTTTTGTATCTGCATTGTTTTCTTCTATTGTTTCATTTTCTACATCATTTGTTTTATTTTCAATAGTCTCATTTGTTGTCATTTCCATTACATTTGCAATAGTATTAATATTTCTGCCATTATCATTATCTGCTAATGTATTTATTGATGCTGTTTCTATATGAGAATTATTAAAAACAATTTTTATTAAACAGCAAGTAATTATAACTACTAATAGTACAATACCTGCTATTAAAATTTTTTTCTTATTCATTTGAACATCACCTCTTTATTTTAAGAATAACATCATTTTTATAAAAAGGGAATGTTCAACAGAAAAAAACTTTTAAATATTTTCTATTGCTTGTACGCAAAGTCTTAATTCTGGCTTATTTCTAACGCAGGTTATTATAGTAATTCTGTTATCTTCTGTATCTTCTAGCATCGACCAGTCTGTTTCTTGTATCTGTTTTATTGTTATTATCTTGTATTCTTTATTTCCTAGAGCAGAAGAATATTTAATAATATCTCCTTCTTGCACATTTTTTAAATTTGCTAAAAATCTATATGTGTTGTGTCCAGCTAAGCAAACATTGCCCTCTAAAATATTACTATGTTCAAAAAGTCCAATTCCTTGTGCTAAGCTATTTTGGTCTGTTCCTTCCACAACAATATCTTTAAAGTCAATAGATGGTATTTCTAAAGTACCTATTGCATTTAAGTATTTATTTTCATCTGTTTCAGATTCTACAGGGGTTCCAACTGTATTATTAAAATCTGTTATTATTTCATTTCTATTACTATCGTTATAAATGTCATATACAGAATTGATATTATCCTGTATCTTCTTATATTCAATGTACTTAAATATTCCAAAAACAGATAAGCCTAGTATGATTAGAATACTACAGCTGATGATTACTATCTTTAAGACTTTTTTTGTGCTTTCTTTCAACTTAAAATCCTCCTTTCTAACAAAATAAAAAAACTAGATATTTTCTAGTTCCATTATGTCTTTAATATATTTAGCAATATCAGAGAATGCAGAAGGTGTATCTATTTTTTTGCATATATCTTCTAGTGAGAACGGGTCAAATATAATGTCATAAATTCCTAGTAACAATGCGTCTCGTAATTCCTTTTGATCTGCATTTTCTAACAGTAAAATCACTCTTATATTTTTATCTCTTACCTTAAACATAAAATCTTTGAAATTGTACTTATTATTTTGTACTGATACTATTAGGGTATCAGCTTCTTTTTCTTCTAAAATATAGTCAGCATAGTAAACAATTCGGCTGTCTTTTATTTTTTTGTTTATATCTTTATTTAATTGCTCATTGTCTGTAAAAATTAATATCAAATTTAATCACTCCTCTCAAAATATTGCATTGGATCCACCGTTTCTCCATTTATCATAACCTCAAAATGTGCGTGCGGTCCTGTAGAATTTCCTGTACTTCCGAACTGTAAGTACTGGCTGTCCTTTGGTTACTCTATCATTAGTTTTTACTAAAATGTTTGTCCCATGTGCATATAAAGTAGTAACACCATTTCCGGTGGTCTATTATTACGCAGTTTCCGTATCCACCGATTATAACAAGCTTTAGTAACTATTCCATCAGCCATTGCCACAAAATTACTTCCGTACCGGTGCACCAACATCTGTACCGCTATGTAATTTATATTCTCCGGCTTATTGGGTGAACTCTGTAACCATATTCAGAAGTAACATTTGTGTAGCCAGGAATTGGCCAAGTAAACATATCATTGCCAATTAAAATAGTATAAGCATTGTTAATCGTATCATCATAGTAACCACTTGATGAATTGATAACCAGATCTACGCACATATCAATATCTTCATTGTTTAAATTCATACTCGTTTTTAGATAATCTTTTAATCTTTCATATTGTTCTCCTCGTAATGTTTCTGTTTTATACTTTTTCTTTGTAATTCTAGTGTTACCGTCATCAGAAATAGCAGTAACTGTCTCATACTCATATGTATAATGACCAATAATTGTATCGCTTTCAACCAAAATATATTGAGTTTGTGCTTTATCTTTGTTTTCTTTCCAAGTTACTTTATCACCTTTAGTTTGCTTTTCTTCCGTTTTAATAGTATCTTTTTCATATTTAAAAGTGGACTTAAAATTTTCTCCTATTTCGTCCAATAAATTTTGGTTAATTTCTTTTTCATTGTTTAAATTTTCTAATGTCATAAGTGTAGATAAATGAGACCATTCTATCATTTTATTGTTTTCTAGATTATTTACATCTAAAAGCTCATTTTTCTTTTCTTTATCCACATAATTATCACAAGTATTTAAGTATTCAGCTTTTTCAATACACATAGTTTTGATATCTAACTCTGCTGAAGATAATTCGCTGTCATCTGCTTGTGCAGAACTAGCAAATAAACTGTCTAATAACCATGATACTAATAGCAGTACAATTAAAACTAATGCAATATATGGAATCAATGGTTTAAGTACCATCATTATTACTTTTTTTATTTTCTTTTTTATTTCTTTTTTTGCTTTATCCTTTATGCTCATTTTTCTCACCTAACCTCTCTTTAGGCTGGCTTTCTCTTATATTGTTAATATACTCAGCATGTTGCATTTGCTTTTTAGGCTCATTTCCTTTATTTCTAAAATTTACATTTGCATCTCCTTCAACCATTCTTCTTCCTACAGAAAGATAAGCACCAGTTGCCTTTGCAGTTCCTTTAGCACCTGCTTTTAGTACAGAGGCTACCTTGCTACCTTTACCTGTACCAGTATGCATTTTTTCTTGCTTAGTATTCGTATCTCCTTGTGTTTTTGCATTAGGTATTACATCTCTTATAGGATTTATATTACCGTTGTAGTCTTTTTCAGCAGATAAATTCATTTGAGGATTTACAAAATTTTTTACCCTACTTACAAAACTTTGCTGTTGTCCATTATTATTCTGGCCTTGCATATTAGAAGCTGTTGAATTACTATCTCCTGTTGGAGTTTTAAATTGCTCTTTAATTGCACTTATTCCATAACCTATAGCACCTCCAGCAACTCCACCCATTGCAAATGCTTGTGTTGCTTGTGCATTTGTATCAATTCCACAGATTCTACTTGTAAGATCCTGTAATGAATTTTGTATTGTACTTGCTAAAGGCAATATCATCATAGCCCATATTAAGCTTACAGCCCAGCCACCACCAGAAGGTAGAAAAGTTAGGTACATTAAAAATAAAAAGCAATAGATAAACTGCATAAATACATTTGTTATTATCTGTCCTGCCCAGATACTTATTGCTGTTGCATTCCTATTTACTATCCATATACTTAATGCGACTGGTGTAAATACCGTAAATATGATTAGCACAAATTGTCTTACAATAAATTGTATATTTAATTTAATAAATAGGTATATGAACATAGCAATTACAATAGCTGTTGTTATTGCATTTCCGTGTACGAATAGATGTCATCATGCTTTCACCAAGTAAACCGTCTAAAGAAGAATTAGCATTTACCACTAACAAGCTTACTAATGAATTATTTACAAACAGTAAAAACTTAACAAAAAGTGGTGCTAGAGCTATTGCTAAGCCACCGCAGCAATAGTCTCATCAAATTGTCTTTTGCTTCTGTTTTTTTGGCTGTACTATTGCCTGCCATCATCATCTTGTATGATAGCATTATGACTGCAATGAGTATTAAAATACCTGCAACACTTGCAAATATTTTGTACCAGGTCATTGTTTTTGACCACAGTTCATCCGTAAATGGTGCAACAGAATTGGCATCAACTCCTTTATTGAAGATTAACTCGTCATAGTCTTTAAAGCCGATACCCATCGTCTCTGATGTACAGAGGTCAAAAATTGCTTGTGCAATTCCACCAAGCATTCCGTGCTATTATTTTCTCGAACATGCTTCCGTTCCTCGCTGTCTATCTGTTCAGCGAAGTCAGTTTCCGCAAATGAAATAGGGCATAAGGAAACAAGCAAAAAAAGTATAGTTATAACAACTATAAAACTTTTTAAAATCTTATTCACTTAATTTCTCCTATCCTTTAAGATAGGGCAAACGATAGCACACTATATTTAATTTAGCTTATAGGCATCCCCCCTTTAAATAATTTTTTATATTCATATTATGTGAAAACAAAATCCTTTTCATAATCTGCTATTTCAAACTTCATTGCCGTTACACTATTATTGAGAGAAAAGATACATTCTCCAGGACTTGCCATTGTCAAAATTTCTTTTGCACCTTCAGATAAACTGAAGAATTTTCTAATATTCTCCACATTTCCTGTACTTTGCCTAAATAAGAATTTAGTAGAGCAAATATTGATAATTGTTCTACCGTTCTTCACAATTTATAAATTCATCAATAAATTGACTACCAATTAGAAGTGGTGTGTTATACTTTCTACCTCTACGAGCAACAGTAGCCAAGAAGTCAGCAGATTCTTTATATTTTAAAAATAACCAAGCTTCATCACATATAATTAGTTTCTTTTTTTCTCTATTTTTTAGTATGAATTTTTGCCAAACCCAAGTAAGTATTACAAAAGAAGAATAAAGTTTAGTAAATTCGTCTTTTATCTCACTCATATCAAAACTTATAATGTCCTCATTCGAGAATATTGTACTTTCACAATCGAATATTCCAAGCGAATTGCCCTTAAGAAAAGGAATTAGTATCTCTGCTAATTCCTTACATTTTCCTCTTTCATCTAATTTCTTTTGAAAATCAGATAGTGTCGGCATTTTCTTTTTTACTTTTCCTACAACATATTTGCCATTATTTAATTTTCCTTTGTTTCTTTCATAAATTGAGTTAATATCATCATTGATGCCACGCTCTGCATATAGCTGATTTACCACAATTTCAATTTCTGTTATCTCTGTTCCATTTAAAGTTCTACCCATATAATTTCTAGCTATTGTTGAAAGTAATGCCCTTATGTCTGCAACCTTGTCCATTATGTTTAAAAACTCTCTATTTCCTTTGTAGTCCTTCTCTAATTCGAATGGGTTAATTCCTGTAGATTCACCTTGCCTTATTTTAATAGTTTTTCCACCTAATTTTTGTACTAATTTAGCATATTCGCCTTCAACATCTATAAAAAATGCAGAACAGCCATAGGTAACTATATTTCTTTCTGCCATTAGCTTTAGTGAAACACTTTTCCCAGCACCGACTTGTACCGACATATAAATATGTGGGGATTAGGTAATGCTGGTGGTCCAATAAATGTATTTAAGTAGATCGGTGCATTTGTATAATAATTTCTTCCTAAAAATGTGCCTTTACTATGTGATACATTAGGATTTGTAATTGGCATCAATGTTGCAACACCGCCAGATACCATATTTCTTTCAAAACCTGCTAGTGCAATTTCTCCAGTTGGTAGCATTTGCTTTAGTCCGTCTATCTGTTTAAATATTAGAGTTCTTACCATAGCAGTTTTCTTATTCATTTCTGCTTCCAATATTTTTGATTTCTCATTTAATTTCTCCAAACTCTCACAAGTAAGCGAAATAAAAACTGTTACGAAAAATAGTTTATCTTGATTTGTTTGTATTAAAGTTCTTAAGCCCTCTAAATCTGCAATTTCTTTTTCTAGTACTGGAGTGTGAGCAATATTTCCTTGTCGCATGTAATTTGCATACTCTGCCTGCGACTGTACTAATTTTTTTGTTAATTGGTTTATAACAGAAGCATTGGAAGAAGTTTCAACTTTTATTGAAATTGTTACATCTCCTAAATATACAAGTTCCTCTAACCAACCGTAGCCAAGTTTGCTCTGGATAAATTGTTATAACAAAAGTCCTTGAATATTTGTTATAACCTAGATATAGATAATCAGCTTTTTCTTCTAATACATCTGGCAATATTCTATCTTCAATAGCAGAAATATTTTCAAAAATGTTATTTTCTTTTTTTGCTTTTTTCTTTTTTATCAACATACAATTCCTCCTTTCTAAAGTCCATTTTTATTATATTTGAGTTCTTATTTAGTTCCTTATAGAGTAAATTGTAGATATCTTCATCGCTTAGTAATTCACATTGTATTTTTGCTCTTGAAAGACTCGTTTTTAAATTTGCTATTCTCCTATTTAGTTCTTTTATTGCATCTTCATATAAACCGTCATATGATAGAATAATATAGTTTTTGTTAATTGCTGTATCCATATTTTCCATCATATTGGTTAGAAAATTTATCAAATTTTCCTTGCAATTTCTTATCTGCACATTAGTTGATCTTGTTTTCTTAATATCATTTATAATCTCATTTGTATCAATATTTTCTGTAGTTGTTAGAAATTGAACAAAACCGTCAAATGTCAAAGCTGTTTGCATTAGTACATTTTCTATAGTTTCTTGTTCACTTTCAGACATCATATTGTAGTCAATACTTCCGATTCTTAAAATACATGAATATCTATTTCCCATATTTATCATTGAGTTGTCTATCTTTAAACCTAGAATATCTTTTAGCTGTTTTGTCTTTTTCTTGCCATTATCCTTTTGAATATTTTTATCAGTAGTTTTGTTTACTTGTTTTACTTTGTTTTTGCTTTTCTTTAAATACAAGAAGGTAAGTAAAATGGCAAAAATACTTAGCACTAAAAATATTATCATTACTACCATTTGCAACACCTCTCATAAACATATTTTTTTTTTCTCATAAGAAACTTAATACAGTTTAAGAAAAGTTTATCAAAATTTTGCTCTTTTACCTTTAGGAAAGCACAAAGTAAGAAAAATATAGATATAATGCTAATTATTATAATCTTAACTGGTATTGGTATATGTAAAGCAAGAACAGATAGGGAAGAAGCTGCAATCATTAAATATACAACTTGCCTTAAACTCAAATATCCACCAAATATTTTTTCTTCTCTTTTTGTATTAAACGGTATCTTAAAAACTCGCATAACATACCTCCCTTATAGTAAACTTCCGCGTATTATTCGTTGCAATATTGATTATAATGCCTGCAATTATCAATGAAAGACCAAGTATTATTCCACCGCCACATATCCAAGCAAGTGATCCTATACTTTCAGCTCTTTTCTGAGGGTTGTTAGCATTTGCTATCATTTTAATTGCTGCAATTACTATACTTGCAAATATTAAAACTCCACCTAATGGCATTGCTATGCTTGTTATTACTCTTTTTATATTATCTGTTGCTTGTGTTACTTCAGCTGTACCAATTCCTGTTGTTCCACCTTCTGTTGCAAATACTGCGTTTATATTAGTAAAAAACATCATAATAATTGCTAGTATTGTAAATATTCTAATTACAACTAGCTTTTTCTTAGTGGTTATTTTCATAAATCTCATCTCCTATACAAAAATTTAAAAGGGCTTATTTGTATAGGACACACTATTTTTACATTAGTTCTTTAAGATATACAAAAACTATAGGTAAACTCATTACAAAAATAATACCAATTAATAAAATTGGTACTGCTTTTAGAAATTTTGTTTTTAATGTCTGCGATTTAATTATGCATCCTAAAATTAATAGCAACAGTGATATAACTAGAACTATTAATAACATAAATATTACTGACAAAAATCCTATAAATATAATGGATGTTACTATGTTTTCAAAATTATTCATATAATTTTCTATCATTTCTCATAGCCTCCTTGCATTGCTTTTAGAGTATTCCTTTATTATCACTCTTTTGTAATAGTTAAAGAAATTACCAATGCAATGTTCTTTAGAAATAAGATACAAATTTATAAGTTCCTGCCTATCAACTTTTAAAAGTAAAGTTTTAAATTGACTATTGTATAGAGAATATAATGTGTATATTATTTCTTTTAGCATTTGAACTTTATCATCTTGCATAATAGAAAGAATCTCTTTTGTATATATGAATTCTAAGCGATTTAAAATTGAGTAAAATTCTTTCGAAATTCTGTCGCTATTATTTATAATATAATAAAATAAATCCTCTATTATTTTATTTATATTATTCTCTTTGACATTTTCGTCAATAGGGTATTGACCATTTGAACAATAGGGGTATTGATTTTTTTGACAATAGGGGGTATCCGCAATATAAATATTTCTTTCAATAACTTCCTTTTTATCATTTCTTATAATCTCTATTTCTATATATCCTAACTCTTGCAAATGTGAAAGCCATCTACTAACAGTTTCTATACTAACCCCATATAGTTGTGCAAAATACCTATTTTGAGCATAACAATAACCTTTTACATTTGATAAAGCTGTTATTTCACCATATAACAATTTTTCTGCCGCTTTTAATTTTTGATTATATCTAACTGTGGCTGGTATAATGGCATAATAATTAATTTTATTATCTTCATTCAATTTTCTCCTCCTCTCTTTTTATTCTTTTATCAGCTCTTGATCCACATAGAATTAGAGCATATAAAAAGAGGCTAACATTAGCCCCTAAAAAGAAACCTATTAAAAATTTTATCATCTTTTCCTCCAGTTCTCCTTGTTTTATCTTATTATATATGTTATAATTTTTCTATCTTAGTTTGTTAGATAATATGTTATAGTAATTAGACAGCTTGCTTTTCTCTAACAATAATCTAACAAATCGTAAAAACTTTTAAAAATTGGTAACGTGCTGGTACATAATCTTTTGCTAAAATTAATGCCTTTTCTTATTGAATTTTAGCATGATTAGTAGACCTTTACAAAGTTGTATGATGCTTAGTAGGGAATAAGTACACATTCCTTCTAAGCCTGGGGTCGGGGGTTCGAATCCCTCCTGGCTCACCATAATGGGAATAGCGTAAGCTATTCTTTTTTTTGTAGATTTGAAGAAATCCTTATTTTTTCACACAAATTTCACATTCATGTGTATAATATATATTTATATATATGAAGGAGGAATACACATGAATTACATTGAAAAAATTTTTAAGAAAAGTGGTTTAATTTCAATACTTGAATCTCTAATTATCGCACTATTAGGTATTATTCTTATCATCGAACCAGAAGGAACATTGGAGTTTATAACTTGTTCACTTGGTGTTATATTTATACTAGCTGGCTTATATAAAATCATCAATTATTTTCTCTCTAAAGGTAAATATAATTTTTATGATTATGATTTAGCATATGGATTAGTTGCTTGCATTATAGGAATTATTACTATAATATGTGGAGCTGCTATTAGTTCTGTTTTTAGAATAATTATAGGAATATGGATTATATATAGTGCATTCATTAGAATAGATTTATCTGTCAAATTCAAAGCAGTAAATTCAAATGCTTGGATTTTTAGTTTAATATTGTCAATTTTAATGTTTATATGTGGCTTATATGTTACTATTAATTCTGGTGCTATCCTTGTAACAGTTGGTACTATTATGGTAGTGTATTCAATTATTGACATTATTGAGGCGATTATATTTATGAAGAATACTAAGGAAATATTCTAATTTTCTATAATTATATCTTTTAAATAAAGCTGTTGATTTCTCAACAGCCTTTATTTTAATTTAGCCAAAATGCTTTATATGCTCTATATGCTTCGTATAAGTCTATTTTACTTGTTACTTCATAAGGTGAATGCATTGATAATACTGGAACTCCACAGTCTATTACATCTATTCCTTTATTGGCTAGTATATATGCTATAGTTCCTCCCCCACCTGTGTCCACTTTGCCTAATTCTGCTATTTGATATTTAATATTTTCTTTTTCTAATATATTCCTTACCTCTGCTACAAATTCCGCATTTGCATCTGAAGCTCCTGACTTTCCTGTACTGCCTGTATATTTATTAAGTCCTATTCCTCTTCCTAAATAAGATGCATTATTTTTTTCTGATACATTTGCATATATAGGATCTAATCCCGCATCAACATCTGCAGATAACATTTTAGAATGGCAAAATACTTTGTCCAATAAATTTGGCCTATTTATTCCTAATTTATTTAGTAACTCTGCAATAAAATTATCAAATACATGTGATTCCATTCCTGTATTTCCCATACTTCCTATTTCTTCTTTATCTGCTATAATACATACAGAAGTTTTTTCTGGTATTTCTTTCATGTCTACAAGTGCTGTTAAAGATGTATATACACAAATTTTATCATCTTGTCCATAACCTGCAACCATGCTCTCGTCAAAGCCCATTGTTCTACATTTTAATGCTGGGACTATTTCTAATTCTGAACTTAAAAAATCAATTTCTGTAATTCCATATTTTTTATTCAAGATATTTAAAATATTCAATTTTACTCTTTCTGTTGTTTCTGCATTATATGGTATACTTCCTATTAATAGGTTTAAATCTTCCCCAGAAATTCCTTCTTTTAACTTTTTCTCCATTTGTTCTTGTGCTAAGTGTGGTAATAAATCTGTTATTGTAAATACAGGGTCTTTTTCGTCATCTCCAACATTTACATATATTTTTTCTCCATTAGCTTTTACTACAACACCATGTATGCTTAGTGGAATTGTTGTCCATTGATATTTTTTTATTCCTCCATAATAATGTGTTTTAAAGTATGCAAATCCTCCTTCTTCATATAATGGATTTGGCTTTAAATCCAATCTTGGAGAATCCGCATGAGCTCCTACAATATTTATACCACTTTCCATGCCTTGTTTGCCAATTACTGCTAGATACATGCTTTTCTCTCTATTAATGTAATAAACTTTATCTCCTACAGATAGAGTTTCATATTCACAAATGCATCTAAATCCATTTGATTCTGCTATTTCTTTTGCATTTGCAACAATTTCTCTTTCCGTCTTAGATTTATTTAAAAAATTGATATATCCTTCTGCATATGCAAAAATATTATTTAATTGTTCCCCTGTTTTATCTTCCCATGCATTTTCTCTTTTATAAAACAATCTATTTTTTAATTCTTCTACTTCTGACATTTCTCTCTCCCCTTTTTTTCAAATTATATCATTATTATAATTTGATTTTCAATATTTTTTATATATTATACACAAATATATTTTTTTAATTCTTAACCTACTGGTAATTTGCTTATTTAAATGATATAATTTTTTTAATTGTTAATCATTTGAGGGAGGATGTATATGAATAATAGAGTATTGGTAACATTTTTACTTACTTTTTTTATAGTTGCAATATTTTTAGGTATTGCTTTTTTGCCTAAATTATTTAATAAACCTATAGAAAATGTAAACAATTCTGTTGTAAATGAAAATATAGAAAAACAGGTCACTGATTTTTAAATTTCAGTGACCTATTTTCTTAATAATATTAGTTTATCTACTAGAATGCAATTGGCAAACGCAGAAACAATTGCCTTCAAAGTTGCATATTCTCTAGTGTCCTCTTCTTTAAATATTGGTTCTATTTCTTCTGTTGGATTAAATGCTTTTTTTAATGCTTTTTCTAACTCTTCACAAAATACATTATACCCATCTTCTACTGAATACGATTTTTTCATTGATTTTATTGATTCATTTATTTCTGATATACTCATTAACCTTTTTAAAATGCATATAACAAATAAATATGCAAGATGAGTTTTATTATATTTTTTCTTTATTGGAGGCATTAAAACCTCTTGCTTTACATAGTTATTTATCATATTGGGTGTTATTACTGGTGTATTTTCTTCCTTTAAAAATATAGCCAAATTATTTTGTAATACACAAATTACCTGGTCAATGTACAATTCTATCTCTGGTAACTCATTCCAACGTGGGCAATGATAATTTATTAAATTTTGTGCTTCTATTTTCATTTTGTTATTCTCCTTTCGAAAGTTACAGTATTATAATAGCACATTTATTAATTTTGGTCAATTTGTGTATTTTTTTGGCAATGTCTTGACACTTTATATTTCGTAATATATAATGGTTTTGAAAACCAGATTATGTGGTTTACTTAAAATTATAGGAGGATCTAATGAAAAATTATAAAGAAAATTATGACTATTATAATGTAGAAAAAGTAGATAGTATAAAGCAATTGTTGGAATCTGCTGCTGCTAATGCTGGTGATAAAATTGCTTTTAAATATAAAGAAAATAAAGACGTTAAATGTGTTACTTACAATAACTTTTTGGAAGATGTTTATAGTTTGGGTACTGCTCTATTTTCTATCAATATGACTTCTTCTCATATTGCTGTTATAGGTGAAAATAGCTATCCTTGGCTTACAGTTTACTTGTCTGTTTTAAAAAGCAACGGTGTTGTTGTTCCTATAGATAAAGAACTTCCTTTACAGGATATTATAAATGTATTGGAAAATAGTGATAGCGAAGTTCTATTTTATGCCGAAAAATTCGGTAAATATATAGACGAAATTAGTAAAAAATTACCTAAAATAAAATACTTTATTGGTTTTTCTAATACCAATTCATCTGATAATATTCTTTCTTATAATGAATTTATTGAAAAAGGGAGAGCATTATATAAATCTGGAAACACATCATATAGCTCAATAGAAGGCAACCAAAATGAATTAAGATTACTTGTATACACCTCTGGAACTACTGGAATGGCAAAAGGTGTTATGCTTACTGAACATAACCTTGTAAGTCTTGTTTATTGCGGTTTACAAATTTCTACTGTATATGATACATGCTTATCTATTTTGCCATATCATCATACTTATGAAGGTGTTGCTGGAATTTTAGTTGGATTGCATCATCATTCTTGCATTTGTATTAATGATAGTCTTAAAAATGTTCTTAAAAATTTACAATTATTTAAACCTGATTACATATACGTTGTACCTGCTTTTGTGGAACTCTTTTATAAAAAGATATGGTCTAATGCTAAAGAAGGTAATAAGGATTTAGCTTTAAAGATTATGATTAAACTAAGCAATTTCCTAAGATTTTTTGGTATAGATATAAGGAGAAAATTATTTAAATCTATTCACAATGCTTTCGGTGGAAACCTTATAAAAATTGTAACGGGTGGCGCTCCTATTAGAGCAGAATTGGGGTCTTTTTTTGATAGCATTGGAATAAACCTAATAAACGGATATGGCATTACCGAATGTTCTCCTCTTGTTTCTGCAAATAGAGATTATTTTAATGATTGTGCAACTGTTGGCGTTCCTCTTTCTTGTGTAGAAATAAAATTTGAGAATGTAACACCAGAAGGTGATGGTGAAATTTGCGTTAAAGGCGATACTGTAATGCTTGGATATTACAAAAATGAGGAACTTACTAACGAAGTTTTACAAAATGGTTGGTTTAAAACCGGAGATTATGGAAGAATGAATGAAAAAGGTCAACTATTAATTACTGGTAGAAAGAAAAACCTTATAGTTTTAGAAAATGGAAAAAATGTTTTTCCTGAAGAAATAGAAAACTATATTATGCGTATTCCATATGTTTTAGAAGTTATAGTAAAAGGTATAGAGAACGAGGAAGGTGCAGAAACCGGACTTCTAGCTGAAGTATTTTTAAGTCAAGATAAAATTAAAGAATTACAAATTGAAAATGTTGAATCAACATTGAAAAAAGATATTTCAAATGCATGCTTACAACTTCCTATTTACAAAAAAATATCACAAATAGTTATAAGAGATAAAGAATTTGATAAAACAACAACAAATAAAATTAAAAGAT
>OGRO01000083.1_pt1 | contig 97955 bp, 74 predicted proteins | sample 1553451 | NCBI WGS metagenome assembly OGRO01 (sample SAMEA2580021, study PRJEB22360) | human gut metagenome | reverse complement strand
TCGCTCTTTTCCTCGCCATTTTGATACTTCCAGACATTCTGCTTGCCATTCAAGAGCCGTTTTAAGTTAATGACATTGCAATTCATCCCCCACCTTAGAGGTGGGGGACTTCTTGCTACTGGAGGTTAAAATGAAAATCCCGTTTAATAATTCTCTGCTTTCACCTGAAAATACGACTGCGGATGATTGCAGACCGGACAGACTTCCGGAGCTTGTTTTCCGATGTGAATGTGTCCGCAATTTGCACATTCCCAGATGGTATCGCCGTCTTTCGAGAACACATATCCGCCCTCGACATTGGCAAGCAGCTTGCGAAAGCGTTCTTCGTGTGTCTTTTCAATCTTTCCGACTGCTTCAAACAGGGCAGCAATTTGGTCGAAGCCCTCTTGCCGTGCCTGCTCCGCAAATTCCCGATACATATCAGCCCATTCAAAATGCTCACCAGCAGCGGCATCTTTCAAATTCTCCGTGGTTGCCGGCATTGCACCGCCGTGCAGCAGCTTGAACCAGATTTTTGCGTGTTCTTTTTCGTTGGCAGCGGTTTCTTCAAAAATCTTTGAAATCTGCACATAACCGTCTTTTTTTGCCTGAGAAGCATAATACGTGTACTTCGTTCTTGCCTGTGTTTCTCCGGCAAACGCTGCCATTAAGTTGGCTTCCGTACGACTTCCTTTTAATGGTTTCATGGTTTCTGCTCCTTTTCCTTCTTCTGACAAGCGGGACAGACGCCAATAAAGAGAATTTGATGGGATTCGATCTGAAATCCTTGTGCATCGGTCACTTGGTCACAAAGATTCCCCTGATATGGCATATCTACATCAAATACCTGACTACAAACCCGACACTTGATGTGGTAGTGTGGTGCAACATGAAAATCGAATCGATCCGCTCCGTCTGGAATGGGAATCCGCAAGCTTTCTCCCTGTTCCGAGAGCAACTTGAGATTCCGATAAACAGTTGCTTTGCTAATCAATGGATTTTCTGCTGCAATGGCAAGATAAATCTCCTCCGCAGTCGGATGATTTCGCATACGCCGTACCGTTTCCAACACCAGTCTGCGTTGTAACGTGTTTCTGTTTTTCATGAACCTGTCTCCTTAATCAAGAATCATTCTTAATTAAGATTTTAACCGAAAAAGCGTTCTTTGTCAAGTAGTTTTTCGATTTTTTTCCAGCTTTCCAAAGACATTGTTCCAAAAAACTTAGGATTGTTCGGAATCTGCCTCACAGAATGTCACATCTTCCCCGTTCAGAATCCGGTTGGATGTCCGCATTGCACACATCTTTCCGCACATCGAGCAGGTATGCCGTTCCTGCGGCGGACGGCTTTCAAAATAATTCCGTGCCTTTTCCGGGTCAATCGCACACGCAAACATGCCTTCCCAGTCGATTCTCTGTCTGGCTTCGCTCATCCGGTTGTCCTGTTCTCTTGCATATGGGATTCCGTTCGCAATATCTGCCGCATGGGCAGCAATTTTCGATGCTACGATGCCCTCCCGAACGTCCTGCAAATCCGGCAACCGCAAATGTTCCGCTGGTGTGACATAGCACAGGAAGTTTGCACCGCTGGATGCGGCAATTGCTCCGCCGATGGCAGAAGTAATATGGTCATAGCCCGGTGCAATATCGGTTACCAGCGGCCCTAATACATAGAACGGTGCACCGTGGCACAGCCGCTTCTGTAAGGTCATATTGGCGGCGATTTCATTCATTGCCATATGTCCCGGGCCTTCTACCATGACCTGTACATCCTTTTCCCATGCACGTTTTGTCAGGTCGCCCAGTTCAATCAGCTCGCTGATTTGGGCAGCATCGGTGCTATCTGCGGTAGAGCCTGGACGCAGTGCATCGCCAAGGCTAATCGTAACATCGTAGGTTCTTAGGATTTCCAGCACCTCATCATAATATTCATAGAACGGATTTTCGTTTCCAGTCATTTCCATCCAAGCGAAAATCAACGAACCGCCACGAGATACGACATTTGTTACTCGCTTCTGCCGCTTCAGGGCTTCCACCGCACGGCGGTTAATGCCGGCGTGAATCGTCTGGAAGTCAACGCCTTCCTTTGCGTGGGCTTCGATGACCCGCAAGAAATCCTCTGCCTTGATTTCCTTCAAATCTTTTTCCAGATAGCCAATCGCATCATACATCGGCACTGTTCCAATCATTGCCGGAGATTTTTCAATCAGCTGTTTCCGGAACGTGCTGGTTTTTCCGTAATTGGACAAGTCCATGATGGCTTCGCAGCCGAACTGAATCGCAAGGTCAACCTTTTTCATTTCGTCTGTGTAGTCGTGGCAGTCGCCCGAAATGCCTAAATTTACGTTAATTTTTGTCCGCAGTCCCGTGCCGATTCCCTCCGCAGAAAGGGAAGTGTGGTGAATGTTCGCCGGAATACAAATCGTTCCAGCTGCAACCCGTTCCCGCAGCCATTCCACATCGACCCGTTCCTTTTCTGCAACGGTTTTCATCTGTGGGGTGATAATATGCTTTCTGGCTGCTTCCATTTGTGTGTGATAAGTCTGCATTTGATTCCTCCATCATTTTATTCTGCATAGTTGTGACAGATTGCACCGTTTCCGTGTCCCATCTGCAACCCTGCTTGGATACAATTTGCAACATATAATTTTGCCTGCTGGACGCTCTCCGAAAGGGAATATCCCTTTGCCCAGTTTGCCGCAATGGCAGAAGAGAGCGTGCAGCCTGTTCCATGCGTATTCTTCGTGGCGATTCTCGCTCCAGAAAAGCACTGCATCGTGCTGCCGTCATAGAGCACATCAATCGCATCTTCTGTCAGGTGACCGCCCTTGACCAAAACCGCTGTCTGATACTGTTCCGCAAGCTGTTTTGCAGCTGCCTGCATTTCTTCCACCGTCTGAACAGCTTTTCCGAGCAGAACCGCTGTTTCCGAGAGGTTTGGTGTTAATAAATCCGCCTGTGCAAACAGCTGTTCCCGCATCGCATCCACAGTTGTGCGTTCGGTCAATTCTGCCCCTGTGGTTGCCACCATGACCGGATCAACAACGACCTTTTTCAAGTGGTACTGCTGAATTTTGGCACAGATGATATCAACCTGCTCTGGACTGGCAATCATGCCGATTTTCACCGCTTCCGGCGGAATATCCGTGCAAATTGCATCCAGCTGCTGCCCCAAAAAATCCGCCAGAACGGGCAGAATTCCCTGCACGCCAAGCGTATTTTGTGCCGTCAGAGCAGTGATGGCACTCATTCCGTAAACATACAGAGCCGTCATGGTTTTCAAGTCTGCCTGAATACCTGCACCACCGCAGCTATCACTTCCGGCAATCGTTAAAACTGGTACACGTTCTATCATGCTCCTACTCCTTTACAAATCACATCTGCCAGCTGTCGCATTTTCTTTGCGGCTGTCATGCAATCCGGCTTCGCAAAAATCGCCGAAATGACCGCAATGCCCTGTCCGCCAAATCCACGCAGCTGCAAAGCGTTTTCCGCTGTAATACCACCGATGGCAACGACTGGAATGGTGACTGCCTGACAGATTTCCTGTAAAGTTTGCAGCGAAAGCGGCGTTGCATCCCGCTTTGTTGCCGAGCCAAACACTGCTCCTGTTCCGATGTAATCCGCCCCGTCTTGCTGAGCTTTTCTTGCCTCTGCAACATTGTGGGCACTTGTTCCAATCCATTTTTCTGCACCGAGCACGGCTCTTGCCTGTGCAATGCTGGCATCGTCCTGTCCAACATGAACACCATCCGCACCGCTATCCTTGGCAGCCTGCACATCGTCATTGATGATACAGGGAACGTGGTAACGATGACAGAGCGACACAATCGGTATGGCAAGTGCCGTCAATTCCTCCGTGCTGCAATGTTTTTCCCGAATTTGCAGCATAGTCACACCGCCTTTTAAGGCATCTTCCACGCAATCGTATAAAGTTCTACCATTCAACCAGCGGTCGTCGGTAATGGCATAGAGCCGCATCTGGGCATCTGTAAGCTGCATCTTTCTGCAAGCACTCCTTTCTTGTTCCATAAAAAAACAGCATACCGCAATGCAGCAGGTATGCTGTAGGAATTTTGATTCCAAGTTCATCATGCATTCCCTACGTTGGCATAATCCAAATCAGGTCATCGGTCGATGTGTCTGCACATCCTCTCAGCGGCGTTCATCCGCTCCCGCTATGCGAAAAATTAAATTTTGTTAGGCAGCAGCCCGTTTTCTCCGAAACACCTTCCGGAACAGACTCCGCAAGGATGGAGCAACATATTCGAGTGCTGCACAATATTTATCTACGACAACAATCACGTAGCTTTCTTTGTAGTGTGGCATGTGGTGCGTTGCCGGCCACATGTGGTTTTGTATGATGTCTTTTTCCACAGCATTCACCGAGAACAGCTGCATCGCATTGTGCAATGCCACTTGTGGATGATGGGCACTGTGGGATTCATGGGTTTCAGTTGCATCATAGTCGGCTGTTTCATAAAAATACAAATCGTGCAGCAATCCGGCACGGGCAGCGGAAACCGCATCCCAGTGGAAAAACTTACAGATGAGATAATTATAATAGGAAACATTCAAACTATGTTGAAACCGTGTGGTTTTGATATGATGGCGGTATTGCTTCAGGTCTTGTACCGATTTGCTTTCCAACAAGTCGGCAACGAATTCATAATACAGCTGCTGCTTCAGATCCTTCCTGGAACCGATCGCTTTCAGCATGGCGACACCTTCCTTTCATCTATGTTCAGTGTAACAGATTTTTTTTGATTTGTCAAGTAGTTTACGAAAAAACAACAACTGTTTTGTTATGCTTGCAAAAGCACGTCGTTTGTGCTATGATAAATACAGATTTTATCAGAAAGGTCGAATCGAATATGCAACTTTCTTCCCGTACAAAAGGAACGTGTTTCCTGATTTTTTCTGCATTCAGCTTTGCTTGGATGAATGCATTTGTCCGGCTCGCCGGAGATTTATCCTTTATTCAGAAGAGCTTCTTCCGCAACCTCATTGCCCTGCTGGTCGCCTTGATCATGCTGTTCAAGGAACGGCAGCCCCTGCACTGTGATAAAAAGAGTGCGGGTGCGTTATTGTTACGGGCAACCATGGGAACAGTTGGCATCTTCTGCAACTTCTATGCCATTGACCATCTTCCCATCTCGGACGCATCCATGCTGAATAAAATGTCGCCGTTTTTCTCGGTACTGCTGGCATGGCTGCTATTAAAAGAGCGAATCACCTGGAAACAAGTCTGCATCATCTGCGGTGCATTCATCGGCAGCCTGTTCATCATCAAGCCGACGTTCTCGAACCTCTCACTGTTTCCCTCTTGTATTGGATTGCTGGGCGGATTCGGGGCAGGATTTGCCTATACCATGGTACGCTACTTGGGCACTCGCCACGTTTCAAAGGCATGGATTATCTTTTTATTCTCTGCCTTTTCCTGTCTGGTTGCTCTGCCGTGGCTGCTGCTGCACTATGAGCCAATGACATGGAAGCAGCTGCTCTCTCTGATTGGTGCAGGACTTGCCGCAGCCGGCGGACAGTTTGGTGTTACCAACGCTTACTTCTACGCAGCCCCGAAAGATATTTCTGTCTATGACTATACGCAGATTATTTTTGCGGCACTGCTGGGCTTCTTCCTGTTCCAGCAAGTTCCGGACGGGTATAGTATTCTCGGTTATTGCATCATTATTGGTATGGCGGTTTGTATGTTCTTTTATCACAAGCGGGCAGAATCGCATACCGCCTGAATCTTTCTATAAAAACAAAATGCAGGAATCCAGCGGTTCGGATTCCTGCATTTTTTATGCATCTTTCGTATATAAGACCAACAGCGTTCCCGTTTGCAGGGAGATTTCTGCCTGCTCGACAACAATTTCATTGCTGATTCCCAGCGGAAAATTTGCGTGCAACGTGCCATTCTGCAAGCAGTACTTCGCCCCTGTAATGGTAACGCCTGTGCAAGTATCGCTCAATGACAACAGCGAGAAATACCAGCCGTCCCGTCTGGGATATTGACGAACCGTTCCAGTAGTCTGCACCGTCATCCAGTTCTGTGCATCGCAGAGCGAACCAACTGCCCCATGCTCGGACAAATACCGCAACGTCTGCACGTTTGCGATGGCATGGTCAAACCGTCCGCCGAGTCCGCCATAAATCTGAATCTCTTCTGCTCCCAAAGAGAGAGCCTGCTTCACTGCCAGCATGGTATCTGTATCATCCTTTTCCGGCGGATACCGCAAGACCGATTCTCCCTCTGGCTGTTCGGAACTGGAATCAAAATCGCCCAGCACCCAATCCGGCGAAATGCCCAACGCTCTGGCATGCCGCAAACCGCTGTCTGCACAAAGAATCATCGCATCTTTCGGCAATGTCACCCAATCCGGTTTTTCAAATGCACCGCCCGAGAAAATCACTGCCCGTTTCATTGTTCCCAGTCCTTTCGCTTTTTTGCAATCTCATACATGGCAACATAAGAGGCATGACGGCTTTCTGCAATGCTGCCATCCTGCACGGCCGCCAGCACACCGCAGCCCTTTTCACAAACATGGGCACAGTCCTGAAACCGACAGCTTCCCTGATAGGGAGCAAACTCCGGAAAACAGTCCGCTAGTTCTTCCTTGGGAATGCGTGCATATTGTTCCTGTTCAAACGTAGAAAATCCGGGCGTATCTGCAATATAACCGCCATCCAGCGGATACAGCGAAGCTTGTCGGGTCGTATGCCGTCCACGTCCCAGCTTCTCGCTGATTTCTCCAACTTTCAGTTGTAAATCCGGATACAACGCATTCAACAGCGTGGATTTCCCAGCACCGGAATTTCCCGTCAAGGCACTGACTTTTCCTCGCAGGCAAGCACGCACTGCCTCCAGTGTATCCGGCTGGTCATAACAAACCGGATACACGGGAATTCCAGCATTGGTATACAGTTCCTGCAAGGCTGCTCCGTCTTGTAAGTCCAACTTGGTCAGCACCAAAACTGGTTGAATCTGCTTATAAATTGCAACTGCCATGAACTGATCCAGCAACAGCAGATTTGGCACAGGCTTATAGGTGGAGGTCACAAATAACAACTGGTCTAAGTTTGCCAGTGGCGGACGGATGATGCTGTTTTTTCGGGGCAGAATCTCGGTCATCACACCCTGCTCCACAGTGACAAAATCTCCGGCATAGGGGGTCATGCCTCGCTTTCGGAACACTCCTCTTGCCTTACAGGAAACCGTTCCGGAATCCGTTGCAACGGTATAAATTCCACCGATACACTGTAAAATTCTGCCTGATTCTTTTTCCTGCATCATTCCTGTGATTCCTCCGGCTGTGCAGCTGGGGCTTCGGTTGCAGCTGGAGCGGCTTCTGTATGTTGCGGTGTCACCGCAGCAAATGCAGATTCAAAGTCCTCTGAAATTGCAGTGAAAGAACCAGTTGTAAAGTCAAACGTATAAACGCCCAGTCGAGCAGTCATGCCCGTGCTTTCCCCTGTTACAGAAACGGTCACTTGCTTTTGTCCAGTTCCCTTGACTGGAATACTAATCATACCGCCAGCAGTTTCTGCAACAAACGGATAACTCTGGATCACCTTTCCATCCATGGTGAAATCAACAGTATATTTTCCTGTGATGTCAGATGGGAGATACATTCCATAGTTAATTTCGCCTTCCGGTGCACTGCCGTTACTAATCTTAAAGCTGATATCCGAACCAGCATTGGTTGCACTGTATGCTTTCAAGCTCTGTTCTACGATTTCACCCTGTGGCTTATCGGAATCGACTTCTTCCACGCTTGCAATCTTCAAGTTGATTCTTGCACATTCCGTTTCTGCATCTGCCTGTGTCATGCCGACAAACTGCGGAACGGTGATTTCATCAACGGCAATCCCCGTGCTGACATACAAATCAATGTTGCTGCCAACCTTCAATTCTGTACCATATGCCGGGTCGGTTCGGATACAATTTCCCTTTTCAATGCCATCATCAGAGCTACTTGCCTCTTGAATCTCGTGTACTTGGAAGCCCAAATCGGTCAGCATATTCTTTGCTTCTGCTTCAGAATAGCCCTTGACTTCCGGAACAGAAATCATCTGTGTCCCCTTGCTGACTGCAACCGCAACTCGAATTTTGTTGTTGTCGCCTCGGTCAACTCTTGTTCCAGCGTCTTCACTCTGATTATAAATCGTACCAGCTGCATAGTCATCGTTGTAATCTTCTTCTTCAACACTGAGCACAATGTCTTTATCATAGTTCTTAACGGCATCATCATAGGTCATACCAATCAGATTCGGCACTTCCACGGACTTCCGCAGCAAGTTTGGATTGGTCAGCAGGGCAACAATAAAGACTGCCGCAACGACAATGACGACCACTGTGACGGCTGTCAGAATCGGAACAACCAGTGACTTTTGTTTTGGCTCTGGTTCATCATAATCATCCGGTTCGTCATAGTCATCTCCATCCTCATCCGGTTCTTCCGGCAGATATTCTGGTTGCTGCTGCGGCTGCATCGATGCAACCGGCTGTTGCGACGGCATGCCATATTGCATTCTACCGTTCTCCGCTGCTCGCTGCTGTACCAGCGGCACACTGTAATAGCCGAAAATAATTTGGTTGTTCTGCTTGAAAGCTTCAATATCCCGAATCATATCGGAGGCAGTCTGATAGCGGTTTTCAGCGTCTTTTTCCATCGCATGCATAATGATTTCTTCCAGACCGGAAGGAATATTCGGGTTAATATCTCTCGGCCGAACTGGAATATTTTTGATATGCATCACGGCAATGGAAACCGGATTATCGGTATCAAACGGCTTTTGTCCGGTCAGCATCTCATAAAACATGACACCAACGGAATAAATATCGCTCTTTTCATCCGTCACGTCCCCTCTTGCCTGCTCCGGACTGATGTAGTGTACCGTTCCGATTGCCTGATCAGTTGCAGTCATGCTCTCTTCCCGTGCAAACTTGGCGATTCCGAAGTCCATGACTTTAATCGTTCCATCTGTCAGCAGCATAATATTTTGCGGCTTGATGTCCCGATGAACGATTCCACGGTTATGGGCGTGCTGTAATGCCCGCAAAATCTGAATGATAAAATGCACCGCATCTTTCCAGTTCAGAACCCGTTCGCTGTCGATGTATTCTTTTAAGGTGATGCCGTCAATATATTCCATGACGATATATTGCAGCTTTTCCGAAAATCCCATGTCATAAATCTTGACAATGTTGGGGTGAGAAAGAACAGCAATTGCCTTGGATTCATTCCGGAATCGCCGCAAAAATTCATCACTCTCTGAAAATTCCCGTTTCAGGATTTTCACGGCAACAATCCGATTATCCAGCACATCTGTTGCCTTATACACATTTGCCATACCGCCCTGCCCGATCAGCTCTGTAATTTCATAGCGACCGTCCAGCCGTTTGCCGATATAATTATCCATACGCTCCCTCCGATGATGTTAATCTGTAATGATTGCAATTGCGATGTTATCCCTGCCGCCTTTCTCCAACGCCAGCTGCAGCAGTTCATCCGCCAATTCCTGTGCAGGCTTTTCCTGCTGCAAGATTTCCTGCATCTCTTCCTCGGTACAGAATCCATGCAGTCCGTCCGAACAAAGCAGGATTTTCATGCCGTCCGTATAGGGCAAAAAGAAATCATCTGCTTCCACCGTTTTTTCGACACCAACTGCTCGAATCAGCATGTGCTTCATGGGATGGGTTTCCAATTCCTCTTCTTTGATTTTTCCGGAAAACAGCAGAAAATTGACCAGTGTATGGTCAATGGTAATCGGCTGCAAAACGCCATCTGCATAGTAATAAGCACGGCTATCCCCGACATTGACAATGGTCACGCCCTCTTGATTCCAGAACGCAGCCACGCAAGTCGTTCCCATGCCAAAATTCTGATAGTTCAGCTTTGCGGCAGTATAGATGACACTGTTGGCGGCAGACACCGCTGCCATCATCGCATTTCGGATTTCATAGGTCTGCATCGGCTCTTGGCAGCGTTCCTCCATGCATTCCAGAAAAATTTCAGTTGCACGGGTACTGGCTTCTTTTCCGGAGCGTTCTCCGCCCATTCCGTCACAAACCAGTGCCAGAACACCATCCGGAAACGTCCGGATTTCGACACAGTCCTGATTTTCCTCTCTCACATAACCAATATGTGTTGCAGTTGCAAAATTCAATGCATTCCCCCCTGTTTCTTCTGTTTACGTTTGTTGAATGGCATCCCGTCGCAGCTGACCGCAGGCAGCTTCAATATCACTGCCCAGTGTACGCCGAATCGTGGCAGGGATTCCATATCGTTCTAAGGTCTTTTGAAATTGCAAAACCGTCTTTTTTAAGGTGTGAAAATTCCGCTCCTTGACCGGATTGATGGGAATCAAGTTGACATGAGCATGCAGCCCTTTCAAGCGTTCTGCCAGTGCTGCTGCATCCTGCTTCGCACTGTTGACCTGATCCATCACGGCATACTCAAACGTGACCCGTCTTCCAGTCTTTTCAAAATAGGTCTGACAGGCATCCAACAGAACATCAATCGGATAAGAACGATTGATGGGCATAATGGCACTTCTTCCGGCATCGTTCGGGCAATGCAGGGAAACAGATAGCGTCAGCCCTAACCGCTGTTCTGCCAGCTCCAGAATCTTCGGCACAACGCCGCAGGTAGAAACGGTAACGTGCCGCAAACTCATGCCATACCCGTTCGGGTCGGAAAGCAGCTGCAAAAACCGCAGTACATTGTCAAAGTTATCCAGTGGTTCGCCGATGCCCATCAGCACCAAACTGGAGATTTTGCAATTTTGTGCTCGTTCCGTTTCGTAAATCTGCAGGAGCATTTCTGCTGGTGTCAAGTTCCGCACGAATCCTGCAATGGCAGATGCACAGAACCGACATCCCATCCGGCACCCCACCTGTGTGGAAATGCACAGGCTTGTGCCGTGGTGATACTGCATGCAGACGGTTTCTACATAGTTGCCATCTGGCAGTTCATATAAGTATTTTACCGTATCATCGACCGAAGATGCAAGTCTTTTTGCAATTTTTAGCCGATTGATACAAAAATCGGATGCCAATCGTTCTCGAAATGGCAAAGATAACGTAGTCATCTCAGAAAAATCAGTCACCCGTTTCTGGTGCAGCCAGTTAAAAATCTGTTTTGCTCGAAATTTTGGCTCGCCCAATTCCTGTACAGCTGCCTGTAATTCCGGCAAAGTCATAGAAAGTATGTCTTGTTGTTCCATTCCGGTCACCCTTCCTGCACACGCTGTAATTTTGCCAAGAAGAACCCATCGCTGTTACAGTCAGACGGCAGCAGAGTCACCATAGATTCCGCCCATTTTCCGCCCCATTCCGGCAGAATGGGCTGCGGTACAAATTCGCTGTGCTTTGCTAAAAATGCCGTCACCACGTCTGCATTTTCCTCCTGTCGAATCGTACAGGTGGAATACAGCAGCGTCCCGCCCACTTTCACATAACGGGATGCGGTTTCTAAAATTGCCGCCTGAATGGCTGGCAAATCGGCAAAACTTTCCGGATTTTTATACCGTATCTCCGGCTTTCGCCGAATCACGCCCACGCCGGAACAAGGCACATCACACAATACTCGGTCAGCCTGCGGCAATGCCGAATTGTATACGCTTGCATCGCCCTGCTGAGCTGTGACATTGGACAAATGCAGCCGTTCTGCTGCCTTTGTAATCAGCGGAACACGCTTTGCCTGCAATTCAAACGCTAAAACCTGTCCTGTTCCCTGCATATACTCTGCAATGGTACAGGTTTTTCCGCCCGGAGCTGCACAGACATCCAATACGGTTTCTTCCGGCTTTGCTCCAACTGCCCGACAACAAATCTGCGAGGCAGCATCCTGCACATGAAACCAGCCCTTTTGAAATGCCGGATGATTCCGGAGATTTCCGCCCTTTAAGAAATAGGCATCCGGAACGAGCGGATGTTTCTGAATCTGATGTTCCTGAAGTGCCTCCAACAGCTGTTCTTCCGTTGCCAGCAGCGGATTCCGCCGAATGGTCAGCGGAGCAGGCTGCAAGGCATTTTCCAGAAACGCAATCGTTTCTGTTTCTCCATACTGTTTCAAGAGCAAGTCTACCAGCCAGAGCGGTGCAGCATATTGAATGGAAATTGCCTGTTTTTTCTGTTTTGGCAGCGGAATCTGCTTTTCATCCCGTAAAAACGACCGCAAAACGGCATTGACAAATCCGCTTGCACTTGCTTTTCGGCACTGTTTCGTCAGCTTTACGCTTTCGTCTACCGCTGCACGGTCTGGGATATGATCCAGATAGAGCAGCTGATACAAGCCCACATGCAAAATATTCCGCACAGTCGGGTCTAATTTTGCAACAGGCTTTTTGCTATACTTCTTTAAAATCGCATCCAGTGTAATCCGGCGAGTCAGTACGCCATAAAATAAAACGGTGCAGAGATTTTTTTCTTTCTGCTCCATTTCTACCTGATGCAACGCATGATCCAACAGCAGGTTGGAGTAGCTGCCTGCCTGCTCGGTCTGGTCTAATAACTGTACTGCAAATTTTCTTCCCTGCATCAATCTTTTCTCCGATCTACCAAGCCTAACAGCCGTACCAGCTGCAAAATGGAGCTGACCAGAGAAGCAACATACGTCATTGCTGCTGCGGTCAATACCTTTCGAGCACTGCCGATTTCGTCATCATCCAGCATATGATAGGCATCCAAGGTTTTGAGTGCTCGATGGCTGGCATCAAATTCCACAGGCAGTGTTACAAACTGAAACAGCACAATCAGAGAAAACAGCAGAATACCGCCATACACCAGCGGTCGAGAACTGAGAATCAGCCCCAAGACCAATACAAAATACCATGCATACGAGCCAAACTGCGTAACTGGAATAATGGCTTGCCGAATTTTAATCGGGGTATATCCGACCGCATGTTGTACCGCATGTCCGCATTCATGGGCTGCAACGCCAATGGCTGCAACAGATGTAGAATCATAGACAGAATCAGAAAGCCGGATGACATTGGCTCTCGGGTCGTAGTGGTCCGTCAGGCTTCCGCTGACCCGTTCAATCTGGATGAATTGCAATCCGTTTTCGTTCAAAATCTGACGGGCAGCCTCTGCTGCTGTCATTCCTCGCCGATTGCTGATTTTCTGATACCGCTTGAAAGTTGCATTGACATTCCAAGAGGCAATCGCACAGATCAGAAATCCAATGAGCAATAAACCATATCCCATACGCTTCTGCTCCTTTCCGGTAAAACCGTTTTGAAATTATTTTTGTTCTACTTTGCCGAGAACCGTTCCATAAGGAATGGATTTTCCCCGCAGAAAATCAGCGGCTTTCATCCGCTTTTTGCCCTCTGGCTGTACTTCCAGCAGCTGCAAGCCCAAGCCATCGCCACATTTTACAATCAGCTTTTCTGCATCAGCAACCGCTCCGCACGGCAATTCTTCCGGCATTGCAGTAGTGACAACGTGAGAAGCATAGACTTTCAGCCGCTTTCCATCCAGTGTTGTAAAACCAGTAATGCCCCGAATGATATTGTGCAGGGTATTTGCTGGCTGTTCAAAGTGCAGAGCAGACATTTCCTTTGTAATTCTGCCTGCATAGGAAGATTTTGCATCGTCCTGCGGTTCTGGCTGTAGTGTTCCAGCTTCCAGCTTTCCCAGTGTTTCCAGCAACACCGATGCTCCCAGTTCTGCAAGGCGGTCATGCAGAGAAGCAAATGTTTCATCTGCTCCAATCGGCAATGCTGCCTTTACCAGCATATCGCCTGTATCCAAGCCCTCTGCCATCTGCATGGAGGTCACTCCGGTTTCTGTTTCGCCGTTCAATAGACACATCTGCATCGGTGCTGCTCCCCGATAAGCTGGCAGCAGCGAACCGTGAATATTGATACAGCCGTACTTTGGCAAATCCAAGACGGATTTCGGCAGAATCTGCCCATAGGCAACCACCACAATGACATCTGGTGCTAATTCGTGCAAGGTCTGCATCGCCTGTTCTGCCTCTTCTCCCTTTCGCAGGGAAAGCGGCTGATACACCGGTAGCCCAGCTTCTACCGCAGCAGCTTTCACCGGAGGCGGAATCATCTTGTATCCTCTGCCCTTTGGCTTGTCCGGCTGCGTAAAGACACCAACTACATCATATGCCTGTTGCAGCAGTGCCTGCAAACAAGGAACGGCAAAATCCGGCGTTCCCATAAATACAATTCTCATGAATGCTCATTCCTCTTCTTCGTCTGGTTCTACAAATTCCGTTACAATATCCACAAACAAATGACCGTCTAAGTGGTCATTTTCGTGGCAGGCACACTGTGCCCCCAAGTCTGCGAATGCCATTTCATACCATTCGCCCTTGCGGTTCTGTGCCCGCATCCGGCAGCGTTTCGGGCGGTCAACATAGCCCCAAGTATCCGGACAGGAAAGGCAACCCTCTACAACGTGCTGCTTTCCGCTCGCTTTGAGAATCTGCGGATTGATGGCTTCAATCATCTGCGGCAGACCCAAGTCCATAATAAACAGCCGCTTTGGAATGCCAACCTGCGGTGCTGCCAGACCAACGCCGCCAGCATCTTTCAAGGTTTCCTGCATATCGTCCAGCAGACGCCACAGGGATTCGTCAAATTGTGTTACCGGTTTACACACGGTACGTAAAACCGGATCACCCTCTTTTCGGATTCTACGAATTGCCATAAAATCTTGATCTCCTTCTATCTATTATACGCCAATATCGCCATTCATATCCGCATACAGATAGAGCTTTGCAAATGCTTTCTGTGCGGTGACTGCCTCTAAGACAGCCCGAATCAGCGTGCGATATGGTGATGTATTCTTACATTTTAAAATGACTCGATACCGATATTTTCCTTTCAGCCGTTCATAGTGGCAGGGCACTGCCCCCAGCACCCACAGCGGATAGGAAAACGCCTGCTCTTTCACATAGACTTGAATCTGCCGGACAGCCTCTGCAGCAGCAGCGGCAACGATTTCTTCTTTTTCGCCGACAAATCCCAGTATACACAGGTCACAGAATGGCGGAAACAGCATGGTTTTCCGGATGGCATATTCCTGCTCATAAAAGACCGGATAATTCTGCTGGGCTGCCAGCTGCAAGACATAGTGATTGGGCAAGAACGTCTGCAAAATCGCACGTCCGGCGGTATCGCCCCGTCCGCTTCTGCCGACAACCTGCGTAATCAGGGAAAATGTCCGCTCATAACTGCGAAAATCGCCGGCAAACAGTGCTTGGTCAAGAGAGAGCACGCCCACCAGCGTGACATCTGGAAAATCCAGTCCCTTTCCAATCATCTGCGTACCAACCATAATTTCGTATTCCTTGTTGCGGAATGCTGCAAACTTTTCCTCATAGGCATATCGAGAGCCAGTTGTGTCCGCATCCATGCGGAGCACCCTTGCTTTCGGAAACAGCAATTGCAGCTGTTCTTCCATCTGCTGTGTCCCAAAGCCCATTCTTCGGAACTGTTTCCCACCGCAATGCGGACAGGTTTCCGGCATCGGCTGCATATGTCCGCAGTAGTGACACATCAGCTGGTCGCTGACTTTGTGATACGTCATCGGTACACTGCAATTGGGGCAATAAACCGGCTCATTACAGGAGCAACAGCTAATCATGGTATGATAGCCCCGCCGATTCAGCAGCAGCAACACTTGTTTGCCATGCGAAAGCGTTTCCTGCATCGCATCAATCAGGGCATTGCTGAACGGTGTCCCATTGCCCAGTTGCCGTTCCCGGTTCATGTCTACAACTGTAACTTCTGGAAGTGGCATGTTGCGATACCGTTTCTTCAGTTCCAGCAGCGTATAAACGCCCTTTTTGGCATAGTAGTAGCTTTCAATGGATGGTGTTGCAGATGCCAGCAGCAGCGGACAGTGATGGGTCTGGCAGCGTTTCCGAGCGACTGCAACCGCATGATAGCGAGGAGCGTTTTCGGATTTATACGTCCGTTCGCCCTCTTCATCCACAATCAAAATGCCCAGATTCTGCACGGGAGCAAACACCGCACTGCGTGTACCAATCGCAATCTTTGCTGTTCCATTCTGCATTCGCTGATAGGCATCTTGTCGCTGACGGTCGGTCAGGGCACTGTGCATGACAACGACTGCATTTCCGAACAGACTTTGAAACTGCCCGACAATCTGCGGTGTCAGTGCAATTTCCGGCACTAACAGAATCGCCTGTTTGCCCTGCTTGAGTGTTTCTGCAATCAGCTTTTGAAAGACACGAGTCTTTCCGCTGCCAGTTACGCCGTGCAGCAGAAAATAAGCAGTTTCTTCCGCCAATACCTTTTGTAATACCTGCTCCATCACGGATTCCTGTTCCTCGGTCAGAACAACTTGTTCCAGCGATTCTGTTACAGGAACATCCTCTGCAATCGGCTCTGCAACACGCATTTCACATACCAGCAAGCCGTTTTTCTCTGCCGACTGTACCACAGCTTTGGTAATCCCACAGCGGCGGCAGGCTTCTTTCTCCGGCAGCGTTCCGCACTCCTGCAACAACTTCACTAAGCTTTGCTGCTTGGGTGTCATCTTTCGTTCCGGTAGAGGGTCAGCGAGGGATAGCAGTTTCACTTTCGATTCCTGTACCCGAGATTTTGCAGCGGAAACCTGCTGTAACAATCCCTTTTCGAGCAGAGTTGCTGCCAAAGGATGATGTAACCGTTTTTGAAAGGCTGCTGATGTTGGAGCAGTGTTCAGAATTTGATAATACCGTTCTTCTTCATCAGAAAGCCGTACATTTGGCTTGGGCTGTACCAAAACCGTTTTCTGAACGATTTGCAACTGCATTCCAGCCGGCAAGATGGTACGAATGGCATCACAATAGGTGCAGAATGTCATCTCTCGCAGCCAGAACACCAAATCCAATTGTTCCGCCTGTAGCACGGGCAATGCATCCAAAACGGCAAGCACTGGCTTTACAGCGGTTTCTGCTGCTGGCGGCTCTTGGCATTCCAACACCATGCCGACCCGTTCCCGGTTGCCTCTTCCAAAGGGTACAAGCACCCGACAACCCACTGCAACGGGTGTATCTGCCCGATAGGTAAACAATCGGTCAAAGGCATACGTTGTATCCCAGACGGCAACCCCCAGAAAAAAAGCCGACGCTGGAGCTGCATTAGTTGTTATGATTCAGTTCCTCGCTTTCGATGATGCGATACTTTCCGGCTGCCAGTTCATCAACGGCAGTCTGTACCGGCTTTTCTTTCAGTTCCTTCTTCTGGTCATACAGTTCATCGGCAATTTCTCTTGCCCGCTTGGCAATGCCGACAACAACAGAATAGCAGCTTTCGTTCTTGGTCATTAACTGATTTAAGGATGGTCTTAACATACTCATGATTCTAATACCTCTTTCACTTTTTCTTCTTTATTGATTTGATGGATTTGTTCTGCTGCCAGAATCGTCAAGATTTCCTGTGCAGCGGTTTCTACTTGGTCGTTGACAACCAAATATTTGTAGTTTGGTGCATCTTTCAATTCACCGCTTGCAGTTGCAAGCCGTTTCTGAATGACTTCTTCTGCTTCTGTACCCCGACCACGCAGCCGTTTTTCCAATTCGGTCATGCTTGGCGGTGCGATGAAAATCGAAACGGCATCCGGACACTTCTGCATCACCTGCTGAGCACCCTGTACTTCAATTTCCAGAATGACATTTTTGCCCTCGTTCCGCATGGCTTCGACTGCATCCCGTGGCGTTCCGTAATAGTTTCCGCAGAACTCTGCATGTTCCAGCACTTCATCCCGTGCAATCATCTCTTCAAACTGTTCCTTGGAAACAAAATGATACTGCACACCGTCAACCTCGCCCGGCCTTGGTGCACGGGTTGTCAGGGAAACGGAATAATACAAGTCCTGCTGCTGCATGACTTCTTTCAGAACCGTTCCCTTTCCGCATCCGGACGGGCCAGAAACGACCAACAATAACCCTTTCTGCATAAAATCACCCTTTCTGATTATTCAATATTTTGAATCTGTTCCCGAATCTTTTCGATTTCAGATTTCATCTCTACAACCAACTGTGTAATCGACAAATTTTGTGCTTTCGAGCCGATGGTATTGACTTCTCGGTTCATCTCCTGTACTAAGAAGTCCAGCTTTCTGCCGACTGGTTCTTTTGCCTCCAGCAAATCGGCACACTGCTGCAAATGACTCCGCAGCCGAACGGTTTCTTCATCAATGGCAACCTTTTCGGAGAAAACAGCTGCTTCCGTCACCAGACGCTGGGCATCAATCGACTGGTCTTCCAGCAATGTTTGCAACTTCTGATAGAGCCGGTCATAATAATTCTGCTGCATCGTTGGAGCTTCTGCTTCCACAACCGTCAAATGCTGGGTGATGGTCTGCAAACGAGATAACACATCCTGCCGCAGTTTTTCGCCCTCGGTTTCCCGCATTGCTATAAACCGCTGCAATGCCTGTTCCAAAGCGATTTTGGTATCGCTCCAGATTTCTTCTTCCTGCATCGGCTGTTTCTGTATCGTACAGACATCCGGCAGACGCAACAGGGTGGAAAGTGTCAAGTCATCCTGTAATTGCAGGGTTTCGTTGGCTGCCTGCAATGCCTGACAATAAGCGTTTGCCAGTTCTACATTCACTGCCACGGTATTGGTTGCCGATTCCGGCAGCTGCATGGTCAGATTGACTTCTATTTTTCCCCGTGCAGCGACCTGCTGAACGGCTTTCTTGATGGGTTCTTCCAAAAAACTGTACGCTCTTGGCAGTCGAACGGTACACTCTAAGAACCGATGATTGACAGAACGAATTTCTGCCAGAATATCAACACCATCTGCTGTGAACTGTCCTCTTCCAAAGCCAGTCATACTTTTCATGAATTGAATGCCCTCATTTCTGCATAAAATCACAACTGCAATTTTCACTGCTGCTGTCCATTTGCCGAAAAGTGCCCTGTCGTGCAGTCGTTTCGGCTCTCATGTATAATTTACTATTATAGCATTTTCATGAGAAAAAATCAAGGCTATTCCTGAAAATATCCGGAAATCCATTGCTTGCACTTGAGAAGCTGCAATTCTTTGCGATTCTCTCTTTGATTTTTGTTTTTCTTCATTGTGCAGTTTCATTTGCTCCGCAAATGTGGGCTGCTCGCCCACACCTCGGCAACATTTTTGAAAAACTGCTGCACCGAAAAACTTTTTATTTGCCTGCGGCTTGTCCTAGGAAAACCTCCCGAATCCGGTTCGGCAAGGCTGGGGCACATCCCCAGCTTGCCTTGGAAATCGCAATTGCCCCTGAAACCTTGTATCTCATTACAACCTCCTGATTCAAACGGCAATTGCGATTCTTTCGATTCTCTCTTTGATTTTTGTTTTTCTTCATTGTGCAGTTTCATTTGCTCCGCAAATGTGGGCTGCTCGCCCACACCTCGGCAGCATTTTTGAAAAACTGCTGCACCGAAAAACTTTTTATTTGTGCTTCGCACCTGCTCAACAGAAAACCGCCTCTCCCGATAAGGGAAAAGCGGTTTCAAATGCTATTCTGTTTGATGCGGTTCAGAATCCGTTCCGACTGTTTCCTGTGCCAATTCTGCCTTTTTCTTTAGCTTTCGATTGGTATCATTTTTCAGAAGTGTATAGACGACAGAAGTCAACGGAATAAACAAAATCATTCCAAACACCCCGAACAAATTCTGCCCCACCAAAACGGCAACCAGAACCCAGAACGAGGACAAGCCGACAGAATTGCCGACCACTTTCGGGTAAATAAAATGTCCTTCAATAAACTGTACCACCAGATAAACCAAAATACAAAGCAATGCTTTCCACGGGTCAATCATCAGGTTCAGCAGTGCTCCGGTACAGCATGCCAAGAATGCCCCCACAAAGGGAATAAACGAACAAACTGCCGTCAAAACGCCAATCAGCCCCGCATAGGAAATTCCGCAGATTGCAAAGGCGATGAACATCAGTGTTCCCAGAATGACCGCTTCCAAACACTGCCCACACAGGAAACTCCGGAAAATCTGACAAATCAAATTTCCCGTATCCCGAATTTTCTGGCAAGTGGTATGCTGCAAGTTGGCTTCCAGTAACTTATTGAGCTGTCTGCCGATGGTATGCCGTTCCATCAAGAGATAAATTGCCAGAATAAAGCCAACGACACCATCCACCACAACGCTTGCGGTAGACGCTGCGGCAGAGAAAATGGTTGGTACCCAGTTTCCAACGCCGACAATCAGCTTTTGCAGCAGCTGCCCTTGTTCTGCATTTTTCAGCCATTCTTCCAACATCGCCGTATCAATGCCATACGCTGCCAGCTGATTCAGCCAAATCGGCAAGTTATGCTGCACTTTGTTGTAAATATCCATGATGGATTGAATCAATGCCGGAATCATCAGCATACAAACCGCTGCCAGTACAATACAAACTGAAAGCAATGTCAACACCAGACTAATGGTATTCCAAAATCGTTCCTTGTGGGGACGTTTGGCATGTTTTTGCAGGAAATTCCGGAAGCCATTCATCGGAATATGTAAAAAGAATGCCAGAACACCTGCTACAATGACCGGCTGAATCAATTCAAACAAAAACGAAAATGCATAGGATGATTCTTCAAAATTCGCTAAAATCAAAAAAATGGCTGCAATAAATAAAACGATCCCAAATACTTTTTGTTGCCACTGTTTCACTGCGATTCGCCTCTTTTCGCTGAACTTACTTCATCTTTTTTTGATACTGATACCGCCGAATCTGATTCTGGAAAAACTGCCAGAAATCTTTTCCGAAGAACAATAGAATATTGGCAAAAGCAAAGAGAATTGCCAGCTTTCCCGACCAGCTGCTCCGCAGAAATTCCAATGCTAAAAACGCCACATCCAGCCATGCGAGCCATTTCATTTTCACCGGCAATATAAAGAACAGCATCACCTGAAAATCCGGATACAGCAGGGCAAACGCCAGAAACAGCGAAAAATTCAAATAAGTGTTGCCCACATAGCCCGTAATCAAGCCGGAAAGAATCGTTCCAATTGCTCCGCAAAGATAAAAGACGTTGAACCGAAAACTTCCCCATTCCCGTTCCAAACCAGACCCAATCAGCCAATAGAAATACATGGAAAAGAGAATCCAAATCGGACTAGAATTGATGGGAATAAAGAGAAACGACAAAATTCTCCAAACTTCCCCGTGAAAAATTGCACTGCGGCTAAAATAAAGGTAGCTGGAAAGCGTTGTTCCATACTGGACACTTAAAAAAATATCCGACAGAAATACCACTGCCATTCCGACCAAAATCAAGTTCATCAGGTTGGGAATGGAAAACTTTCTGAATTTTCGTTCTAATTTGTCTAACCAAGTTGATTGCATCATCATGCTCCTTTCAATTTCCCCGAAAACAATGCCCCCAATTTTTCGTTTGTAAAAAAATATTATACCATATTTTCAATGAAAACACAATGCAACCGGAAAAATTAACACTTTAGAAAATAAAAAATGCCACTCTTATCCACAGATAGAATGGCATCAAAAAGCATCTTGATTCACGGGTAATCATTTAGGAAATCCGCTCGCAACGAACCGTTACACGCTGCGTTCCACTGAGCGTACAGGTGAACAGTGTCAAGTCCCAGTTTCCCTGCTCCATCTCTTCCACAGCGGTATCCGGTAATATTTCCGTCTGTATGACCTGATAATGATAGACCGTTCCGGTTACATCCGTGAAGTCAATCCGGTCGCCGCTGTCCAGCTTTCGGATTCGTCCAAAGTGAGAATCATAGTTATGGGCTGCAACAATCATATTATCGGTCAGATAGCTGCCAGCATAACGACACGGCGTATAGGGCAATTGGTCAAATACATATTCCGAAAAAATCGGAACTTCCACCTGTAAGGTTGGAATCGTCAGAATGCCAATATACCAATCGCTATCAATTTCCGCCCATATTTCTTGTTCTTTGGCAGGATTTGTTCCGGTTGTCGTCTGATAGGCATCCCATGCATCCGCAATCTGCGGGCGGGACGTTTTCACGCCGGAAATCATTCCTGTTTCGGAATCCTGACCAGAACCAATCCCTCCTGCCACTTGTGTTGTAGTTTGTCTTTCTGGAACAGAAACAATTGTTGTGGCAATCGGGAAACCATTGCCGTTTTGCTCCTCTTCTTCTAAGGCAGAATGAAGGGTATCCCGTATTTTTTTGGCAGATTCTCCGCCATGATTGCTTTCATGCCAATTCCAAAGAACAAGGGACAGTGCTGCTATCAGCAGCACTGCCCCCGCCAGCATTACAAAATGTCCTGCTTTCCATCGTTTCATGCATTAGTCCTCTTTTTTATCCATTCGCCAGCCAACACCCAGCAACACCAATCCGCCTGCTGCCAAGCATGGAACTGGCCACCAAAGCTGCCCCGTTGCCGGCAAAGTCGGCTTTGTAGTCGTAACCGTTGTTCCCGTTCCAGAACCACTGGTTGTAGAACCGCTGCTTCCGGTGGATGTTGTACCACTGCCGGATGTTGTGGTTGCTGTTCCGGTTTCTGTTGTAGAAACAATTGCTGTACCGCCAGAAATCGAACTTCCAACAGAGGTCGTCGTTTCTGATGTTGTCGTTTCTGTTTCAGAAAGTACGGTTTCCGTTGTGACGGTTGTGGTTTCGGTCGTTGTAGTGGTTGTAATGGGTGCGGTTGTCAGTTCCTGAGAACCCGTCTGATTGTGAGAGTTGAAAATCAAAAACTGTGTATCATTCTGCTTATAGACCACCAAATAATTCTTCGGGACAACAAGTTCCTTGACATGCCATTCTTCCAGAGAATTTCCTTCCCAGGAATACGACCACCCATTTGCTTCATTCAGCGTGACTTCTTCCCGCATGACATCATCGCAATACAGCTGAATCACCAAATCTTCCGGACGATTCATGGTCATGCCTTCATCATGCAGCCAAACCTTGCTGACGGTATATTTTACTTCAGAAGAAGTCGTAAACGGCTTCACGGTAAATTTCGGGTAAATATTCCATTGAAACGTATCGCTGCCGGATTCTTCTGTCAAATATAACAGAGCTGGTGCTGGAATATATCGCTTATTTCCAACGACAACCGGCTTTCCGGTAATCAAATACGCTCCGGTTTCCAGCGGGGCAAACGTCACTGCTCCGCTCTGGTCTGTTTTTCCAGTCGAAAGCGGTGCAATCGCATCTACTACCGTTAAATTCGCCAGTGTATCCGCTGCATCCTGCACTTCGGCGGTGGTGGTCAGCTTCCCGTTGACGGGGTAATCTGCAAAATCACCCTCTAAAAGCAATTCTCCGCTGGAACTATAGCTGCCGACTCGATAGAGCTTCCACGTCAGATTGGGAAGAATGGTATCGCCGTCTTTACAGATAATCGTCAGCATTCCGTCTGTAGCAGCTTCTGTTTGCATGGGTGTCAGCCAAAAACAGAGAAAAAATAACAATGCCGCTGCACCATAACGCAAACGAGCAAACCATCTTCGCTGTATCATTCGCAGTTCCTCCCTACTTTTTCTTCTTTTTCGGCGGTTCTTCGGAAAACAGGGACAGCGGGTCTTCATGTGGGAAATGCCGCTTGTTTCGCTTTCCGCTCACGCCCCAGAAAATAAATAATCCCAACAGCAACGGAGCAGACAGACACGGCACGACCAGCATCGGATCTAACTGCACTGCATCGGCGGCAACCGTAGCGTGAGATTGGTATTTTGTATCAATTCGCTTGGAACGAATCAATAACCGATGGGTATTGACTCCGTAAGGTGTACAAGTCATCAGCGTTACCATGTCCTGTTCCGGCTCAATATAGAGATTTTCAATCTCCTCCGGCAGGATGATTCGGATTTGTTCGACCTGATAGGTCAGAACCTGATCCAAAACCGTAATCGTGAACGTATCCCCCACGACCAGCTGGTCGATATCGGTGAACAGCTTCGCCGAGGGCAAGCCACGATGGGCGGAAATGACAGAATGGGTATTTGCTCCGCCGACCGGCAGGGACGACCCCTTTAAATGTCCGGCTGCAATATTCAGCACTTCTTCGCTCGTGCCGTGGTAAATCGGCAGCTCCACATGGATGACAGGAATGGTAATATAGCCCATGATTCCCGTTCCGGAGATATTCAAGAGCGAATCATACGCAGAAAGCTGGTCGCAGTTGGTGAACGGGGCGGGCAGGTTGTAAAGGTCTTTGTTGTAGTCCTTTGCCTGCTGGAGCAGCAGTTCCGCTTCGCCGTCGTCCAGTTCCTCGACCGCCTGACTATAGCTTGCAATGGCACGGGTTTGTACTTTGGAATTCCACCAGTCGCTGATGGTTGGATACAGCATTACGGAGAGCCCCACCAGTAAAATCAAAATCAAAAAAATGGTTGAAATCACACCTGTTTTTTTCTTTCTCATGAGGCACTCCCTAATGCCTGCCGACAGGCACACACCCGCCGGCAGACTGTGAAATTAGGATTTTTGAAAACCGGACGTTCCGGATCGTGGTTTATTCAGCGTCTTTCTTTGCCCGCTTCTTGGTGATGAGGAGCACGCCAGCACCTGCAACCAGCACACCGCCGCCAACGTAGAACATCGTTGTACCGATACCACCAGTGGACGGGAGAGAAGAACCCTTCTGGTTGGTAATTTTTGTTGCAACAATACCAGTATTCGTATCACCAGCAGTATCCTCATTATTTATTGTCAATTTAATTGCTGACAATGCATCGCTTGCTGTTCCAGCCCAAGTCTGATTATTGTCAGTTGTTGCACCAATTGTCAGAGCCAAATCAGCCATAGTATTATAGCCGGTCGGGGTTGTTGTTTCTCTTAAGGTATATGTACCATCATCCAAACCAATGAACTTGAAAATACCAGTTGCATCAGTTGTTACTTCAGTAGCAGCTGCAACATCATCAACCCAGTCAGTAATTCTTAAATTTTCGTCAACAGTTGCCCACTTAGTACCATTTGCATTGCCGAGCTTAAATCCTGCCTTTGTTCCGTCTTCAGCATTTGCCTTTGTATGTTCGTCGCCCAAATACTTGGTTACATCCAGTTCATAAGTAAATACAATAACCTTATCTTCTGGTGTTTTGCCCTTGTCTTCATTAGGTGTAGATGCACCATCTCCGGTATAGTTCGGATTATTAGAATAGGTCAAATCAACCTTATTCTCCTGACCATCCAAGCCAATAACAGCACCACTGTTCAATTGAGCAGTATAATCTACTACAATTGTGCTATCTTTTGTAATAGAAGCAATCTTCTTGGTGTCGTTAATCGTAATGGTAAACTTTCCTGATTCATCCTGTGCACCTACAGTATAATCAGTAGTAGCAGTCAATGCTGTTTCACCATCTGCATTTACGACTTTAACAGCAATGCTATCTGCGTTCAGTGTAAAGTTACTTGCCAGAGTATCTGTAAACTGATAAAAATAAGACGTATAATCATTATAAGTACTCGGCATTGTACTAATCAGTTCAAATGGAACATTTTCGCCAATGCAATAGTCTGCAACATCGTTGTACTGTGCATCTGCTGTATATGAACCAACTTTAACAGCACCTGTAACCGCCTTATCGTCTTCCTTTACCTTTTTAATAACAGAAGGAGCGGAACTTTTCGCAGTTACTGTAACATTACCGCCACCAGCAACCTTCAAAATGAACCGTGTCTTTGCACCATTGTTATTTGCTCCAGTGACATCACTTGGCGAATTGGAAGCATCCTGAACTAAATAGTAACCATCTTCCAGATCAGTAATCTTTCCATCTGCATATGTACCACTTTTTGCATTATCTTTTAAATGCTTTCCAACAAGTGCTGCAAAAGCCTTTGCTACTGCATCATCATCTGAAGCTTTAGCCAATTCTTCAGCTATTGCCTTTGGTGAATCTAAGCCCTTAAATGCAGCTAAATCACCCGTTGCATTAGCCAAATCATCTACAATCGCTTTTCCATCTACACCAGAACCCCAAGTAATGTTACCAAGTGCACCACCTGCATACTGACCAGCAAAAACCTGATATGCTTCGTAAGTATGCGTACCATTATCATTGTTTTCAGTCGTGTTAAATCCATCAATGGTAATGGAGTTATTCCCAGCTGCACTTGCAGAGAACGAACTACCCATCGGAACGGCTGCACAAGCTGCCATCACTACGGCTGCGGCGAACGCTGCGGCTCTTCTTGCTCTTTTTGTGTTTTTCATAATAAACGCTCCTTCTTTTCTGTGCCGGCTTTGTTTCAGTTGCCAGTCACATTTTAATTTTTTGTTACGACGGTATGTTTTCCGTTCCGTACATGGTTCTCTGTTTATTCAGAACTCCTTGATGTTATTGTAACACAAGTCCATGCGTTTGTCAAGGAGTTCTGAAACTTTTTCCAAAAATGTCAACAAAAGAACTCTAATTTTGTTTATTTTGCACAATTTCCATGGCGTTTCCGCCGAAATTGATAACAAACTACCAGTCCGCTGCCACCCATCAGCAGCAAGCCGATGAGATAATAGCGGGTCACGCCCGTTCCGCCGGTGCTGGGGAGGGTGTAGGATTCATCCGTGGTCTTGGTATTCTGAATCCGTGCAACGGCATTGCCCGGATGTTCCGCGTTAATCGCATAGGTGGTGTCATCGTCCGCATCCTCAAACGCATAGCGAATATCATAGGTATTCGTACCGCCCGGCTGAACGTCTGTTTCCTCTACCCAGTAATAGTATCGAGTTCCGTTTTCGTCATAAACCGGAAGGTTCTCGAATGCTTTTTGCCAAGTGTCCGTCTGGCTGATGGTGACAACATCAACATAAGTCGGGTCTGTGGAGCTTGCTGCATAGGCAACCGGCTCTTCTGCTCCATAGAGCAGGACAGCGTTGCCTTCTTCCACAGCAGCAGCAGAAACGGCTCTGCGTGGGGTTGTGAGGGATTGGGTGGAGGTAGAGGCATAAGTGATGGTAACATTAACATCCATTTTTAATGTACCATATACAGCAATATACAATGCAATTCTGTCTGTACCCCACTTATCACTTTTGTTAAATGTAAATACTTGTTTATCTGCTATCTCTCCAAAATGCAAAGAATTTGCTTCATAGTTCGGATTATCAACATGTTTTACTAAAGCAATTGTACTTCCCGACCATCCTGTAACTTGAACATTTTCTGCATCAATACGTATACTTTCTACATCGGCTGATGTTTTACCATTTTCAAAATATATTACATGCACTCCATTTTTATCGTCATTCGCACTAATTCCTTTTAATTTTACTACTTGTGATTTTGAATCATCTCCACCGCTATCACTTGTAACCGTCAACGCAATCGTTCCATCCGTACAGCCATCTTTCGTGGCAGTAATCGTTACAGAACCTGCTCCAATGCCTGTTACAACGCCATTTGCACTTACAGTAGCAATCTGTTCATTAGAGGACGAATAAGCCACACCATCTACATTAGAGGTCAATGTCACGGTTCCGCCGACTTTCAGCGTTGTAGCCGATGGCGTGATGGTGATTTGCGTTGGTGTGCTTGGTGTATCACCACCACCAGAACCGCCGCTGTCTGTTAAAATATAAGCACCTGTCAGCCGAATATTTGATTTGTCATCATTATTTTCAACCCACCAAACCTGTACTTGTGCAGATGTTTGTTTTTGTGTTTCTGCAACAATTTTCGCAATTAACGCCGCATCAGCACTATTTACTATATCATTTTCGCCAATTTTAACTTGGTTAGGCTGATTCAGACTTACTACAATCTCGCCGGACTGCGATGCTTCCCACTTATAAGAAACCCAGTATGATGACTCATCAACAGTTACAGAAAATCCAACACAGCCATTTCCGTAAGCAATGCCATCATTGAAATGGAACACCAAATGAACTTCACTTCCGATTGCCTGTGAAAAGTTAATGGTGTAATTTTCATTACTATTCTGATTGATCGTTGCATCGATTTTGTCACCTGTCTGAGGTGGTGTACTATCACTTGTAACAGTCAGGTCAATTGTTCCATCCGTATAGCCATTTTTCGTAGCAGTAATCGTTACAGAACCTGCTCCAACGCCTGTTACAACGCCATTTGCACTTACAGTAGCAATATTACTATCAGAGGACGAATAGGTCACACCATCTACATTAGAGGTCAATGTCACTGTTCCGCCAACCTTTAGCGTTGTAGCCGATGGTGTCAGTGTAATGGTACGAACTGGATGCTGAACAGTATGCTCAACTTTTGACACAGCTGCATTGTTATGCCATACTTTGAAGTAGATATTTCCACCAGTATACGTATCCCGAACTGTATGCTCTAAAGTCAGCGTACCATCCGAACCAATTGTTCGATTACCAAATTCATCTTGATACCAGCCACTAGTACCATTATAGCCAAAGCATCCATTGATTACAGTATATGGTGTACCTATTACAGTAACAATAATGGTATCACCAGCCGTTGCATCTGAAAATTGATATTCTTTTTCCGGATTTTCCGAACTGCCTTCTGTAACAGTCAGGTCAATTGTTCCCTCTGTACAGCCTTCTTTTGCAGCTTTAATGGTTACAGAGCCTGCCTTTTTCGCAGTTACAAGTCCTGTTGTTGCATCCACAGTCGCAATCTCTTTATTCATAGACGAATAAGTCACACCATCTATGCTGGATATTATTTGCAAAGTTTCTCCTACTGTTACCGATGTAGATGCTGCTGACAACTTGATAACTGGCACAGTTGGTTGCAACTGATTCTTCACCCGGTCTGGAACTTGATTCAAATCCGTACTGCGATGCAGTTCTACTTGAATCGTCGCATTTGCTGTAGGCGTTTCTGCCCAAGTTTTCTGTACAGAAAGTGCAAATACTTTTACATTGGTAATCACAAGCGGTGTAGACGCTGTATTTCCATTTACACCATTCGTGTTATCATCGCTATATACTGCCTGATAGCCAGAAATCGGGTTTTCTACTACCTTGTAATAATACAACTTTGTTCCGTCCGCATTGGTCTTTTCCAAATCTGCAAAGGTATACTTCCAGGAATCTGCACTTAATAATGTTGCTGTTCGAACTGGCTCTGTTTCCCAATTTCCATCTTCTAATCTTCGATAGAGCTTAACAGAAATATCGCCATGTGTCGCACTGCTTGCATCTCTCCACTGCTTTTCCACGGAAACAGACACTTTTTCCACCGTCTTGGTATTTGTAATTTCAATTGCCTGATTGTTGTCTGCCAGCTGTCCATTATGGGCATAGTTTGGCGTCCAACCAGTCTGGTCAACTTCCTTTACATAATACGCATATCCCTCTTCCAAATTCGGAATAGAAAGCGTCCAGTTTTGTGCAGCTGTAACAGAATATGTTCCAACAAGCTTATAAGCACTTGGATTTGTAGTGAAATCACTCGGCAAACCGCTGATATTGGTTTCCGCTGTGATTGTTCCAGTAGAAGAATCTACATTTACAGAACCCGTTCTCAGATAGCTGTCTACTGCATCTGCAAGATAGTTGCCCATCAATGTGTAACCTGCTCGATTCGGATGACAATAGTCATTCAAATATGCTGTATAATCCGTTTGCTTGGTAAACAATTCATTCGTAGCAAGATATTCGCACTTCTTACCAGCTGCCTTTTCTGCATCAACGATCTTTTTAATCGCTGTCATACAAGTTTTGATATTGGTATTCATAGTATCTTGCTGAAGCCAGCCACTCACTGGAGCATCAATCGGCAATGGACTCATAATCATCAAGGTAACATCTGATTTTTGACGATAGATTTCATCTACCAACGCTTGCAATCGTGCCTGAATCTCATCCATTTTATAGCTATCCATGATGTCATTTGTACCAATCATCAACAAGACAATTTCAGGAGAAGTTGTTTGAATAATATCTTTTTTCTCTCCACTGCTGATGGTTTCAAAAATCCCAATTCTATTCTGGTTATTATACTGATAGGATTGAATGGTATAACCGGAATAGCCTGTATTTGCTGGGTCATATGAATATGTTCCATCATCAAAGTCCCATGTGGCAGTCCATCCATCTTTTGAGCCAACCATATCAATGGAATACTTCTTTTGGTCTACCAGACGATGATAGAAATACTTCCGATAACCATCTTGTTCACTATATCCATCTGTAATGGAGTCACCGACTGCCATAATCTTTACAGTTCGAGTTGGCTTGTTTCCTTCGGTATTATTACTATCATCATTGCTATCTCCAGAAGAACCGCCAGAGCTGCTCACTGCTCGTTTATACAATTCCACTTGAATAGATTCTGGCAAGTTTTGTGTAATTGCAGTTCCATCCGAATTTTGCCAGCTCTTGTTGATGGTAAAGCTGCCCGGAATTTTGTTGGTAATTGTAATTTCCTGACTTGCCGCCCGATCCGCTCTGGAATAAGAAGAAACATAAGTCTGCCCATTATTCACAGTCTTTGAAACTTCTATCGGATAATAGAAATATCTGCCGGAATCGCCCTTATACGGAAGATTCGACCAAGTATGTTTCCATTGATTTGCAGCTGATAAAGTAACATTCGCTTCCCCTGTTACCAACTCCGTATTTGCTGGAATTGTTCCCTGCTCCAAGGCTGCAATTTCCGAATTGGTCAGGTTTCTGGTTGCACGATACAACTGAATGGAAACAGAATCACTGGTATGTAAATCTGCTCCATCGCCCCATACTTTGGTCGCTTCCACCTGAACGGTAGTCGGGGTATTGTTCTTGTTAATCAGCTTGATTTCGCCCGTTCCATTCTGGACATTATAAACGTCACTGATAATATAACCATACAGCGATTCGCCCGTATTGACTTCCATAATCTTAAACGAATCATAACCTGTCAGTGTAATATTATCTGGAACAGTCAACTTCCAGCCGTCTGCCTTTTTCAGTTCACCTGTATAAATCGGTTCTGTTGTCTGTACGCCATCTTTCATTCCATACAACTGGAATGCAACGGTATCAACTGGAATATCACTTTCCGCCATTGCGGTATTATCAGAATTTTTCCATTCTTTCCGAATCGTCAAACCAGCAGAGTTTACAATGGCAACTTCGCCTGTTTTATTCAATCCGTTTCCGGAATAGAACGGCTTCATCGTTCCTGTAGAACTGCCATCATTTGCAATGGTATAAGTTGTTCCGCCAATCGTATAGGAAACTTCCTTGACATAGTAGTAATACGGAACGCCATTTTTTCCGTTCGGCAGAACTGACCAAATCTTATCATTCTCCCAAACAAGATTTCCATCTGCATCCTTTGTCGCAGTCAAGGTATATTCCGGTGAGAAAGTCTCATCAGACAAGCCTAAATTTTCCGCAGTTGCTAGCTTTGCACTGCTTGGAATGGTGTCCGATTTTGTGGTTGCATACCACAGTTCCAGATTCACACTTGCATGATCTGCTTCTGTGATGGTTTCTGACCATGTTTTCTTTGCACCAATATCAATCAACTGGTTGTTCTTCACCTGCAACGTTCCGTTTGCAGAAATCAAATTTACACGGTCTTTTGGAACACTGGACGGCAAGGTATTCTTATCGCCATCGTACAAGAAATAGAATGTGTATGCATCCATCTGTTCCAATGTTTTGCTTGCATTCCAAGTTACTTTCTCATAACCGGATGGAGATGCAACTTCAATCAGCTTATACAATGTACCATTCTGCAACCCGATGGTATAGCCGCCAGATTCCACCTTTAAATCTGCCGCAGCTGCCGGAATGGTTGTTCCAGTTTCGATTCCGGAATCGCCATAAGTAACTTCATTGTACAAGAATTTTCCATCTGTTCCGTTCACAGGTGTAAAGGCGGTTGCATAGTGCCATTTTCCATCGACATATTTTGCGAGTTTAAAGGTTGCATCTAGTTCTATCGAATAGTCGCCGACATCCACCTTTTTGATTTTCGGATAAGAAATGGTTTCAACAGAAGCTTCTGCCTCCAAAATTTCAAATTCGGTTTCGCTGATGTGATCGCCCGCACTGCCATTACTGGTTTGAAGGATCGCTTCATTTTTCATATAAATCTTATCGCCAGCTGGTGGAACAGCACCACTTGCAGTGATATTTTTATCGGTATCAGGGGTATTCTCGTTGGTTTTCAGTTGATACCGATACCAAATTTGCAGCGGTGTTTCATCCGGCAAAGTCAGACTTAAAATATGCTTGACAGAAACAATTTCTTTTTGTAAGGTTGCACTTACAAATGTGATATTTTTAGATGTTGCATGTTTTGTTGTAAAATTACATGCTGGATTTTCATTTTTAGAATTTCGATTAAACTTAATCTTGATTCGCACTTTTCCATCTGCATCATATGAATCTGTTTCCGGAGTTGCTATAATTGTATTATCTGTTGGCGAATACTGTGTCAATTCCACTTTTTCACCTGGTGTTCCTTCAACTTCTACAACTAATTCTGTTCCTTTTAAAAATGTATAATTGAAAGAATATACATAATAACTTCCTTCTTGATAACTAATCAAATTTGCTGCATTTGATTTTGTTGGATCACCACAATCCACTGTTTCAACTCTTCGATCTTCCACAATGCTATCCATATAGGAATATTCACTGGTATCCAAAAGTCGATTCGTGTTTATATCTCGAACGTTTACAGAAAAGAGATCGGCATCCACCAAATTCGAACCATCAACTCGTGTCTGTCCTTTTTCCTGATAGCCCGTAATTTCAAATGTATCTGTCAATTCAATCTTATCACTGTTGGAAAGTTTTTTTCCATCTGGATTGACTACCAATTGATATTCTGGTCTACCAATTTTTTTACCATTTAACTTACCATCGGTTTTTACCATGCTTTTTTCCAGCAGGTTGCTCTCTGTTGGTGTGTCGCCTTTCTTTTCGATGGTTAAAGTGGAATCTTTGTAATTGGTTTCGGTTGTCTTTTTGATTTTGTTCGTCAGTTCATATTTTCCATTTGCTGCAATTGCTGCATCTACAATGGACTTTGGAACAGCTGTTGTATAGGTAAAGTATTCTACCTCAGTATTTCTGCCATGTGCTCTTCCCAATAAGAAATTTACAATATTATTTGTCTTATCATAAGTATAATATTGATTTCTATCATGAAAAGTAGTAACTTCCATAGGATTAATATTTTTTTGCTTAATCACAACGCCATATTTTTGTTCCTCATACAAAATAGAATTTTCCGGCAGCTTATCAATATAAAGAGAGTTTTTATCCCAAGACGATAATGTTACTTTCCAACCGAACAAATAATATTCTGTTCCATCAATCGTTTTTGTCACCCAGCCTTTTAAATCTTCTGATGTAATGCTGGTAACATCCTTACGATTTGAAACTGCATTCATTTCGCTTGAAGTCCAAACATATTCTGTTGCAGTTGTTGGCGTTTTGGTATAGTCTGATTCTTGCTGGTTGGTAATGGTAAAGGTCTTGTTTGTATTTGTACCAGTTTCATCCCATCCAGAAGCATCATATCCATCTGGAACAGGCGTTTCAATTACTCGATAATAGTAAGGATTGCCGTTTTCATCTGCTTTCGGCAGCTTCGCCCAAGTGTATTCAAATTTTCCATCTGTTTTTGATACTTCTTGTGTACCACTATTCGCTACATTTTCCCAGTCACCTGTTGTTTTCCGCTGTAACTGGAATGTCAGCTGACTAATATTATCTGGTGCAGCCATATCAACAGAGTTACCATTGGAATCATTTCCTTTCCATTTCTTTTCTACAGAAACAGAAATATAGCGATAAGTATTGGTAATCTTAACCGTGCCAGTCTGATTGATACCAGTTGCGTCATAAGTCGGGGTATAATCCGTCAACGAATTCACTTCGACAACACGATAGAAAATCTTCGTTCCATCTGCATTTTTTCTCGGCAAATTTTCCCATGTTGCAGTTGCATTGTCTACATTCGACAATGTTTTCGGTTCTACACCTGCTACATCTGTCCAGTCATTTAAACCATCCAGACGCTGCTGCAACTTTACAGAAATGGTCTCCGGACGGTCTTTTTGTTCGTCACCGACCCAGTTTTTCTGAACAGTTACGTTCATATTCTCCCAAGTATTGTTGATTTGAACTGTTCCGCTCTGTGAAATGCCATTTGCATTGCCATAGGAAACCGCATATTCGCCATTCATGCCGCCCTCCGCAACTGCATTTCCACTTGCATCCAATTCAACTACCCGATAAGAATAATTCTTACGGTCTGTTTCCTCGGTATATTGCAGCAAATCATTCCAAGTATAAGAATCTTGATCCTGATTCTTGTTTACCGTAATCGTTACCGGTTCGCCAACATTTTCCCATGTTCCATCCGTACCAGCTTTTCGCTGTAACTGCACCTGAATAGAAGCTGGTCTTTTGGTGCGGTCATCGCCGACCCATTTCTTTTGCAGCTGTACCTGCATTTTTGGAGTTACTCGCTCATAGGTAAACGAATTTCCGCCACTGGACTGTCCGCCGAAAGAAGCCGTATTCGAAAACACAGAACTGCTATCTTTTCCGACATTGTGCACATCTGCGGTAGTCTGATAATCTACAACCAACTGTACATACTTTGCATCATCTACTGGACTTAAAAACGTAATCTGAAAACTTTTTGCTTTTGCATCGCCTGTAAAATTGGTGATTTCCTGTTCATGATTTTTGTCTGAATAAAACTTGATTGTGTAATCCGTTCCCAGAACCAATGTTTTTCCAGTCCCATTAATGGTTTCCGCAGCAATTTGAATCTTGCTTGCCTGCTCGGGCGTAATATAATGTTCCCCATTTCCGGTTGCATCCATAACATCCACATAAGCCTTGCTGTCGGTAGAAAAGCCACGATACTGATGCATTGTTACTTCCCAAGAAAGTTCTTGTTTCTGATGATTGGTAGCAGCATCATAATAGCTATTATCTGTTACCTTATTCTGAGAAGTCAACTTCTTTTCGATTCCATCTACCAATGCCGGAACATAGACCGTTCCACTATCAGATTTTTCATTGTCTTTGTCATCTTTTACAGTTGCAGTATTGGTAATTGGAAGTGTGCTATTTGCTGCCAATTCCAAACGTGCTTGTTTTTCTGCATCGGTTAACGGCAGCTGATAGCTGAGCACCAAATGTGTAACATCGCCATGAATGGTATAAGTTCCATCGCTATTCTTTACAAATGTAACACCAGACACAGCCGTTCCATTTTTTGTTGCTTCCTTGATGTTTGCAGCTGTCAATCCACCGCTTAATCTAGAGAAAGCTTCATCTGAAATAACATAGCCTTCCAATGTACCTTTATTATTGTTCTTTGTAGAATCAATGGTAATATTCCAAGTGACGGACTCTGTTTTTTGGTCAAAAGAGCCGTCTGCTTTCTGAACATCAAACAGATTCGAATCATCATACTTTGGTGTAATTTCTTTTTCATCATCTGGTGTATCTTTATCTGGTGGTGTGACAGATGCCTTGTTTCGATAAGAGCCATTACCATCTCCACCGTGATTTTCAGCAGGTGTTCGATAGAGAATGGTTACTTCATCGGCATCAGATGAAATGGTTGCTGTACCAGTCGTCTTGTCAACAGATACAGAAGAAGTAATATCCGTTCCATTTTTGTCTGTTATTTTGAGAATTGTTCCTGTTTTCAGCATGTCATCCTGAATTTTATAGTCTTTCAGCGAAAACCCATACTGTCTGGAAACTTTCAGCTGCCATTCCATAAAGCCCTTTGTACCGTCGACCTGATAGGTTGGTGTTCCCGTCTTTTGGATGCTGGCTTTCACACTGCTGCTATCATAGTTCTGTTCTGAGCTTAACGGAAGGTCGCCATCATCTGTTTTTAAAATCGCATTATTTTTGATTTTTCCATCCGTCAAATTTTTTAAATCTGCTTCTGTAACTCTTGTTGTGTATTCAATTTTAATATTTTCATGGCTATAGTCTTTTGTATCTGCACCTTCATTAAATGTAAAGGTGTTTCCATTCAAGCTGCCGATATTCTCCGGAGTTGTCTTGATATTCCCTTCCATCTTGGAAAACATCTCGTCTGTTAAGGTCTTACCATTCAAATTTCCGTATTTGCTGGGGTCTTGAATCGTAATTGTCCAGTGAATGAGCAATGGGTCACTGCCATCTTTATAAGAAGATTTATTTGCAGTAACTTTCTTGTCATCAAATGTTATAGTGATAGACTTGTCACCAAAATCAATTTTTTGGTCGCCATCTTTTGTATCAGCTCGGTTTACTTTGCCATCAAATGACAATTTCCCACTAAATCCACCGCTTGTATCGATAAACTTTAAATAGTCATCATAAAATTTGATAACAACTAAACCCGTTTCCTGATCAATAGAAAAATTACCAGCATTTTCAGATGTGATCCCATGTGTAGTACGATATTTATACCATGCGTCACTACCATCTGTAACAAAATGCTCATTCTCATAATAATCTTCTGTTGCTTGAATATTATCTGGCAGCCGATAATAAATATATGGCTGCTTTCCAGATGTCACATTTTTCTCAAACCCAACGCCATTATTTCCAGATGGGAAACTATATCCAATCTCAAATTTTCCAGTTACAGAACTATTAGAACCACCTGTCAATGGATCTGGCTTTGTAGAGGCGGCATTGATTTTATCTTTAAAATCAACAGCACCATTTGGAGCATCTTTATAGGTTGTTCCTGCTCCCAGCAGCATTACATTTTCCGATAATGCTTGTTCTTCTGGTTCTGCAAATTCTTCTGGATTGGATTCTTCCTCTAATTCTTCCGCCGGCTCTGCATCAATGGTATCCACCGCTGCTGCATCGTCCAAATCCTGCATAGTCATACTAATGGCGGGCATAATCAGACTGCTGACAACAGAAAACACAATCATCAAAGACAAAACTGCCGTAAAAATTCTTCTCTTCTTTTGATATTGATGTTCTGTCAGAAATTCCTGAATTTTCTGATTGATGTTCATAAAAAATGCCCTCCTTCATTGGATAAAATCAAACTGTCTATCTCTATATCAATGAACTGTCCCAATTTCTTTTAATGGCCAAACCCGAAGAATGACCCTGCCAACAACATATTCCTCTGCAATACAGCCAACCACACTCGAACGGCTGTCTACAGAAGTAGCACGATGGTCACCCATTACAAAGATCCGACTTTCCGGAACTTGATACGGCAACTCTAAATCACATTCGCCAAATGCCAGTTCATTGACATATGGTTCTTCTAACGCTGTTCCATTGACGTAAACCGTTCCGTCCTCTTTGATGTCAATCACATCGCCGGCAACGCCAATCACCCGCTTCAATAAGATTTTATTGTTAAAATAAAAAGCAACCACATCACCGCTTTTGAAGTTGCTCCGCTTTCCGCAGATAACCAACTCATCATTCGTTAATGTGGGCGTCATGCTCGTTCCTGTCACACGCAGAACCGGCAAAAACAGCATCGAAATCAACACGGCAACCGCTGCAACCACCAGCAACGAAGAAATGGTGCTTCGCAGCATCTTCCGAAAGCCTTTTCGGTATCGGATTCGTTTCAGTTCCTCCGTCAGCTGTGCAGCAGTTGGAAAATCCATCGTTTGCTTCTCCATCGAACCGCCTCCTTACTGAGAATCCGCCGGAACTTCCGGTGATGCCGATTTTGTTTCTTTGGATTCTGCTTGGATGCGTTTCCGATAAGCAGCGGTTTCATCCTCAACTGCTTTTAATATTTTTTGAACTGCCAGCACTGCATCTGTTTCCACCTGATGCAAAGCGTTCTGTTCCGCTGTTTTCAGCTGTTCTTGCAATGCATCCCGTTCTGCCTGCACCCGATCCAATTCGTTCCGCAGGGCAATCATCATTTCCAGCAGTTCTGTTTTTTTCAGTTTTCGCAGTTCTTTTTGTGTCATGATTGTTCCTCTATTCTTTTTGCAATTCTTTTTCTCAAGTATGGGAACCCATTTTCAGAGCATTTCCCTTTATTTCAATTCTATAAACACATCATAACAATATTATACCAATCCGCCTGTGCTTTGTCAAGACTATTTTAAGATTCGTCACGATTTCATCATGATTTTCGTCTGCTTCCTCAATTCACAGACTTTGATTTTGTGCATAATATACAATACTTTTTCTAAAAATCGTGCCTGTTTTTATGAAAATAGTTATTAGTCGAAGAAATATTCCTGTTTTTACCAAAAAATACTTAAAAAACTTCCATGCAACCCTAAAAATACCGTTCACATTTTTTACAAATCTTCTGATTTTCTCTATAAAACATGGAAAAAATTCTTGCAAGATGCTTGCAGAATGTGAAATCGTATGGTATAATGAAAAAAAATTCGGAGGTTCTTTCTATGCGAATTGCACTCGCACAAACAGAAATTTTTTCCAAACAATACGAAAAAAACAAGAAAACAGCTCTCTCCATCTGCAACCTCGCACAGGCAATGGAAGTGCGGCTGCTGCTGTTTCCGGAGATGAGCTTCACCGGCTTCAATATGGATACGGATTACAGCATTGCCGCTGGTCTGGATACCGTCCCTTGGATGCAGAAGTTGGCAACCACTGGGCAATGCTATCTTGGATTTGGCTGGGTCAAGGCTACCAAAAGCGGAAAAGCAGAAAACCATTACAGCATTGTTGCTCCGGACGGTTCACTTTTCTTCGATATGGTAAAACTACACCCCTTTTCCTATGCACAAGAAGACCAATTTTTTGAAAAGGGCAACGCTCTGCCAACCTGTGAAATTGACGGGATTCGGTTTGGCTGTTTAATTTGCTATGATTTGCGATTTCCGGAAGTTTTTTCTGCTCTCGCTCCAAAAACAGACTGTATTCTTGTTCCGGCAAACTGGCCAGAACGCCGAAAGCTGCACTGGTGCAGCCTGCTGACCGCCCGAGCAATTGAAAATCAGGTCTATATAGCTGGAATCAACTGTGTTGGCACGCAAGACGGACTGCATTACAGCGGTGACAGTCGTTTCATTGCTCCAGATGGCACAATTTTACAGGACTGCCGCAGTGCATCTGGTTGTTTTGTCTGTGACCTCTCCGCAAAAACCGTTGCAGAAACCCGACAGGCGTTCCCCGTGCAGAAAGACCGCCGTCCCGATTTTTATCGAAGTATACTATTATAATAGGAAAAATCACACAAATTTGATGTTAGACGCAAAAACCCCGTTCCGATGCAGTTGCACCGAAACGGGGTTACTTGTTTATTTTATGCCCATGATGTGTGTCAAAACAATGTTGTCAATGAAAAGAACTGGTGGGTTGCAAATTAATATGCAACACCCTGCCACTTCATTGCATCTGCAACCTTCAGGAAGCCAGCGATGTTTGCACCAACAACCAGGTCGCCTTCAACGCCATATTCCTTGGATCTGTCATATGCATTGTGGAAGATGTTGATCATGATGCCCTTCAGCTTTGCATCAACTTCTTCGAATGTCCAAGACAGACGTTCGCTGTTCTGAGACATTTCCAGACCAGAAGTTGCAACGCCGCCTGCGTTTGCAGCCTTTGCCGGGCCAAACAGCAGACCGTTCTTCTGGAATACTGCGATTGCTTCCGGTGTAGACGGCATGTTTGCACCTTCTGCAACAACCTTTGTACCATTTGCAACCAGGATCTTAGCGGATTCTTCGTCGATTTCGTTCTGTGTTGCACACGGCAGAGCGATGTCGCACTTGATTGTCCAGATACCCTTGCAGCCTTCTGTGTAGGTTGCACCTTCTACCCGGTTTACATATTCCTTGATTCTTCCTCTTTCTACTTCCTTGATCTGCTTTACAACATCGAGGTTGATGCCGTTCGGATCGTAGATGTAGCCGTTGGAGTCAGACAGAGCAACAACCTTGCCGCCCAGCTGAGTAGCCTTTTCAGTTGCATAGATTGCAACGTTACCAGAACCAGAAACAACGATGGTCTTACCCTTAACGGTATCGTTCTTCATAACGTTCATCATTTCTTCTGTGAAGTACAGCAGACCGTAACCGGTAGCTTCTGTTCTTGCCAGAGAACCGCCGTAGGACAGAGCCTTACCAGTCAGAACGCCAGTGAATTCGTTCCGCAGTCTCTTGTACTGACCGAACATGTAACCGATTTCTCTTGCACCAGTACCGATATCACCAGCCGGAACGTCAGTGTCAGCACCAATGTGCTTGCAGAGTTCTGTCATGAAGCTCTGGCAGAAACGCATAACTTCCCCGTCGGACTTGCCCTTCGGATCGAAGTCAGAACCGCCCTTGCCGCCGCCCATCGGCAGTGTGGTCAGGCTGTTCTTGAAGATCTGTTCAAAGCCCAGGAACTTAATAACAGACGGGCAAACAGACGGGTGCAGACGCAGACCGCCCTTGTACGGACCAATTGCAGAATTGAACTGGCAACGGTAACCGTGGTTTACCTGTACCTTACCATTATCATCTACCCAAGAAACACGGAAGCTGATCATCCGTTCCGGTTCTACGATCCGGTCGATAACGCCGTTTGTTTCATAGGACGGATCCTTTGCAACAACCGGTTCCAGAGACTGCAGTACTTCACCAACAGCCTGTAAAAATTCTGGTTCATTTGCGTAGCACTTTGCAGTCTTGTCATATACGCCCTGCAAGTACTGATTCTTAAATGTGAACACCATGGGTCAAAACCTCCTGCATAAATTAAAGTCAGTTTTTACGATGAGGGAACGGTGCCGTTCGCCTCACGCAATTTATATTATACACTCTTTTTCTCGGTTTTTCAAGAAAAAAGAAAAGAAAAACAAAAAAATTTGATTCTGTAGCAAGAACCCACCTAAAAAAACAAACTCCCCCCATCAGAAACCATGATTTATTAAGAATTCGCCCTTCAAACCATCATTCTGAAAACTCTATACCGTTTCTCTGTGGTGGACGGATGTCCGCCGTTCCGCATCATTTTCCCGATTTTTTGATTTTTCTGCACCAATTTTTTCCGTTTTTCGCCCGAAACACAAAAAAGTCCAGCCGATTCCAGCGAACCGACCAGACTTTCAAAAATAAAGTTTCTGAATGTTTCTCTTCACATTACGGGAACAAGCCCTTGATGACTTCTGCATCAATCAACCGTTGCAATGCCACCACATACGCACCCATTCGCAGCGTGCAGTGTTTTTCCTGAGCGGTTTCATAGAGGGCTGCAAACGCCTTTGTCATCAACTTTTCCAGCATATCGTTGACCTGTTCCCGCTCCCAAGTGAGTTCCTGAATATTCTGCACCCACTCGAAATAGGATACAATGACACCGCCACTATTTGCAAAAATATCCGGCACTAACACAATACCACGCTGTTCCAGAATCTTATCTGCTGCCGCAGTGGTTGGACCATTTGCACCCTCTACAATGAACTTGCACTGCATTTCTGCTGCAATTTCCTCATCAATCTGATTTTCCAGAGCAGCCGGTACAAATACATCACAGGCACAAGTCAGCAATTCCCGATTGGAAATATGCTGGATACCAGCACCGTCATAATCTTTCAGCAGACCGCCGTTTCCGGTATAGGCTGCAATCGCATCCGCATCCAGCCCATCTGCACAATAAATCCCGCCGGAAACATCGCTCAATGCAACAATTTTTGCATTCCGATGATAAAAAATCTTTGCTGCATTGCTGCCAACATTGCCCATGCCCTGAATGGCAACCGCCGTTCCAGCCAATTCTTTTCCATGCTTTCCTAAAATCAGTTTGGTACTGATGACAACCCCTCTACCGGTTGCAGACGGTCTGCCCTTTGAGCCACCCAGTTCCACTGGTTTTCCGGTTACAACGCCCGGACACGGCTTTCCTTTCAGCATGCTGTAGGTATCCAGCACCCATGCCATCGTTTGTGCATTGGTGTTGACATCCGGTGCTGGGATGTCCTTATCCTGTCCAATCAGCGGTTCAATGGCGTAAGTATACCGCCGTGTCAGTCGGCATAATTCTCGTTTCGATAGCGTATGCGGGTCAACCCGTACACCGCCCTTTGCACCGCCATACGGAATATTTGCAACGGCACACTTCAAGGACATCCATGTTGCCAGTGCCTTGACTTCATCCAGATTGACATCCTGATGAAACCGGATTCCGCCCTTAAATGGTCCACGGATGTTGGAATGCTGTACCCGCCAGCCCTCGAACACGTGAATGCTGCCGTCATCCATTTCCACCGGCAAATACACTTTCGTTTCCCGCTGCGGATTTCGGATAATTTCAAACATTGTCCGGTCAATTCCGCCCACTTCCATGGCTTCTTCCATGACAGTCTGTACATTCTCAAACGGATTATATGGCTTTTCCATTCAGTACCTCCACATTGTAAACAGATTTGTTTTTGTTTCTACATGTCTGCCGTTCGGCAGGAATTTGTTTTTCGCTTCCTTTCGCAAACAGAACATGATTCTGTGATTTTAAAAGTCTGTCGCTATCCTGTAGAAACATAAAAAAGCAATGTTGAACTGTCTGAATTTCTGTATGAATATCATTATACACTTTTTAAATCATTTTGCAAGGGCTATCTAGAAAAAGAAAAGAAAAAAATCATTCCATCCTATCCAAATAATAAAAAATCAGTTTGATGCAAAAAAACCATCTTTTTCAAAGAATTCTGTTCGTGCAATTTGTTTTTGAAAGCAAAAACGTGTTTCTATAGAAAATTCAATTGTTTCTCCATCACGGACAGCAATGCAAATTTTTCTTTTTTCAAATAAAAAAGAAGGGCATCTGTTTCCAGATACCCTTGTTTTCTGTATGAATAAATTTGCTTATTCCGGATTTGCTTCGGAATCTTCTTCTGCTGGTGCAGCAGCATCCAATGTTGTAACTACGGTTGTCGTTGCTCCTCCGGCAGCACCTGCTCCCGTATTTTTCTGCATTGCATTTGCCAGCAGGCAATCTTTCCAGAGTGGCAGCGAGCTACCGCCCAAGTGAATGCCATCTGAAGTATAGTCCGAATTTAAGTAGCCACTGCTGTCCACCAAAGAAGGATTCAGGTCAATATAAAAGACCTGCTTGTTATCGGCAATCTGGGACAGCAACGCATTTTTTTCGTTGATGTTTGCGTTGCTGATGACATCGGTTTCCGCCGACGCTGCAACATTGATGATACTTTGTACATAGACAATCGCATCCGGCTGCATCTGACAAATCTGCTGTACCACAGACTGATAATATTCTACGAACGACTCAGACGTACCCGTGCCCAGTTCGTTGATTCCAAACATGATATAAATCTTTCCGTACTGCTTGGCAGTCAGCAAGCCAGTCAGCGTATTGGTTGAACCGCTTTCCGGCGGAACATCAATATTTGCATCTAGGACATCATAAATTGTCATGCCAACATCGGCAAAGAAATCCGTACTTTCCGGCATATCGCCAAAGAGATACATGCCTACAGTTCGAGAGTTTCCGATAAACAGAGCATCTTCAAAATAGCTTTCATCCGCATTTGCAAGCGGAACATATTCCCCAGCCGCTTCTTTTGTAACCGTTGTTGTCGTCAAATCACTGCCGGAAACAGCAGTTTCGCTGCCGTCCGGTGTTGCTCCATCATTGGCAGGCGGTGCAGTGGTTGCTGCCTCTGTCGCAACGGTTGTAATTTTTGCGACCGTTGTCGGAGCAGCCTTTTGACTGTCATCCTCTTTTTTCAGCAGTTCCCACGGAATCAGCAGAGAGGTCAGCAGCACACAAATCAACAGGGGGCATTGCTTTAAAAAATCCATGAAATCTCCTCTCCTTAGAACTGATAATACAGGAATGGGTTGCTGGTCTGGGTCTGCATCTTATAAACAGACATCAGGTAAATCAAAACCAGTCCCAAAATCACCAGTTTGCTGTTTTTATGTTTTTCATACCATCTGGACGGGAACGGCAGACAGAACACAACGCAAGCGATTAACAAATACCAGTAATCGTGCAGTGCCCGTATAACATCCTTGGTATTGACAAAGCTTGCAGTATTGTCTGCAAAGAACGGGAACAGACGGGAGAAATATGTTGCAATATCCTGCATATTCGGCAGGGCAAACACGACCCATGTCAGCGGAATCAGGAAAATCACATAAATATGTTTCAGTACCTTTGTTTTTGCCAGCAGTTTTCCCAGCCCCAGCCGTTCAATCGTCAGGAGCACGAAGAAAATCAGTCCCCACAACACAAAGTTCCAGCTTGCACCGTGCCAAAGTCCGGTAAATGCCCAGACCACAAAGGTATTCCGGATGGTCTTTGCAAAGCTGCATCGGCTTCCGCCCAGCGGAAAATATAAGTACTTCTTGAACCAGCGACCTAATGTCATATGCCATCTCCGCCAGAATTCCGCCATCGAACCGGAAATATAAGGATGGTCAAAGTTTCTCGGCACATACAAGCCCAGCATCTGCCCCAGACCCATCGCCATCAGGGAATAACCGGCGAAGTCAAAATACAGCTGGAAACTATATCCGAATGCCCCCAGCCATGCATATGGGCAGGACAGTGTTTCATAGCCATAACGGGACATCCCAGCCCAGAGCGTTCCCATCGGATTTGCAAGCAGCATCTTTGCACCCATACCGATGATAAAGGTCTTTAGCCCCGATTCCAGATTCAGCACAGAACAGTGCCGGCGGAGCAAAGTCGGTTCTAGTTCGCTGTAAAGTCCGATTGGCCCAGAGGTAACTTGCGGGAACATCGCAATATATACGCCCAAATTAATGATATTCTTAACCGGACGCTGTTCACCTCGATAGACATCCACTAAGTAAGAAACCACTTGGAATGTATAAAAGCTGATACCCAACGGCATGACCACAGAAATGGTTGGAATCTGAACATGTGTTGCCGTAAGCAGGGCATTGATGTTTTCGATAAAGAAGTTGGTATATTTGAAAAATACCAGCAGTCCGAAGTTATAAATCAAGCCCAGCACGAGTAAGGGCTTTTTTTGTGATTGCCTCTCTCCAATCAACCTACCAAATGTATAGTTGACGACAATCGACAGCATCAGCAACAGCAAATAGAAATGCTGTCCCCACGCATAAAATACAAAGCTGCCAATCAACAAGATCATGTTTTTATATCGTGTCGGCACGACATAATAAACGATCAGGAAGATGGGCAAGAATCGAAACATGAATTCAATCGTTGTGAATGACATAAATCCTCCCTAATTCCCTATTTTTTATTTCTGAATGCATCTGGAAAACACGATTCTTATTATAGACGTTTTTTTGCAATCTGTCAAGTAGGCATGCAAATTTCGAATATTGATTTTTTAATTTTTATATTTCGGGTTTGACTTTGGTTATTCTCATTCTATGCAGCCATCCCTGCAACCTTTCCGCCTGATCTTCATGCAGAGAAAAAGCGTGCACACAATCGCATGCACGCTTTCTTGTCAATCAGGAAATCCTTATAATCTCGTCAGGAACTGTGCGAGCAGCACAACCAGAATCAATGCAATTGGATAGGTTGCAGCATAAGCAGAAGCTACATTCGGGGTATTGGCTGTTTTAATCAGCGTGCCCAATGCCGGCGTACTGGTCATACCACCGCAAATCGAACCTAAGTTGTTGAACAGGCTCAGCTTCAAAACATACTTTGCAAACAGGAATCCAACAATCATCGGAATCAAAGTCATCAATGCTCCCCACAGGAACAGCAATGCCCCGTATTCCTTCAAGACAGCAACAAATTCTGCACCGCCGTCCATACCAGCACCAATTAAGAACAGAATCAAGCCCAATTCCTGGAACAGGCTCAAAACGTGCTGGTCAACTTTCAGACTCAGCTTGCCGATTCTGCCGAAGTGTCCGAAAATCAAGCCTATAATCAATGGGCCACCCGTTGTTCCCAGATTGAATGAACCTTTTCCCAACGGAATATGAAACGAACCCAGTATCAACCCTAGCATCACTGCTAAGAAAAATGCTGCGATGCCGAACTTATCCATTTCAAACAGCTTTTTCTGCTTGCCGCCAACTGCATCATTCGACTGAATCGAAACCAGCTTTGCCCGTTCTTCATCCATGTTCGCATGCAGGATTTTCGGGATAATCTGAACGAACAATACAACGCCGATAACCCCGAACGGGTACGCAATCGCATAACCAACGGCAACATTGCCATAGAGCGGACTTGCTTCGCCAACGGCTTCTTGTGCTGCTGCAAATGCCGGCGTACTGGTCAACGCACCGGCAAACAGTCCAACGCTCATGGACGAATTGATGTTTGGAACAAGCAGCGTAATGGCTGCACAAACCAGACATCCGGTAATAATGATAATGCCGCCCAGTGCCACATAGGACTTTGCATTCTTTTTCAGGTTCTTAAAGAAGCTCGGCCCTGCAATCAATCCAACAGAGGTTACAAACAAAACCAACCCCAAATTCTGCACCAACTTAAAATAGTGGTCGACTGCCGGCAGGCTCTCCTGCCAAGAAGCAATGTCTTGAAACGCAACGCCCTTGAAATGTCCGGCAACCAGTGCAACCAAAAAGATTGCAGCAGAACCTAACGATACGCCCTTGATGGAAATTTTTCCGACCAGGTAACCGACAACAATAATTGCAAAGATGAAAAACAAGACCAGCGTCATTGCTTTCATGCTGAAAATATGCGTTCCGGCAACCTCCAGAAGTTCAAACTTCATGCATATGTTCTCCTTTTTTGTTTTTCATGAATGGCGAAATGCTACACCCGTGTTTATTTTTTTGCTGGGCGAATGGGAAAAATGACCAGACCGCACGTTTCCGATGCGTCCCGCAAGACCTGATTGACAAAAAATAAGATACGCTGTTTCCCTTGATTTCTGCAATTCGTGCTCCAAAGATGGGACTTCCTCAGAGCAGTACAAAAAAGAAAAGAAAGAGCGTAGACAAGTGCCGATTTCTGCATTCATTCTTTTTATTATAGCATGATTTTTCTTTCACTGTCAAGATAAAAATCGAAAAAGCGACATAACTTCCACGATTTTCTTGAAAAGCCCGCTTTTTTTGAAAAAAACTTTTTCTTTTTCGGAAAACCACCGAGATTCCCTGCAAAAAAATAAAAAAAACCGAAAAAAGACTTTCCTTTTTCAATCTGGTGTGGTATAATAAAGAAAAGCGGTTTTCTGTGTGCAAGGGGTGCATACAAACCAAAAGGAGGCAATTTTTACATGCAGGAAAAAAAGAGAAAGAAAAAGAAATCAACTGCTGAACAGGAGGAACAGACGAAAAAAATACAGTCTGTTGCCGAAACCGCTTCGGAACAACCGACAGCAAAAGAACTGCCGAAAGAATCGGTAGAATTACCATCCAAATCGAATCCAACTGCTTCCGGCTCCGCCGATACAAAGGGGAAACGGCAAACGGGCTGGATTTTGGCAGAAGTTGCAATCTCTGCTGCCCTGTTGGTTGCCATGCGGCTGACGCTGCTGCATCCATTTTTGGACAACTGGACAGAAGTCAACACGATGTCCGGCAGCACTTGGCTAGAGGATAACGCCCAGCAAGTTCCGCTCACCACAACCACACCGGATTCTACAGACCCAACAGGAACAACGGATTCCAACAAAAACGGCAATCAGAGCGACCTGTATAAGAGCGTTTCCATGGACAATCAGGAAATTCACAACGGGGATTTGATTCTGGTGAATAACTCCACCGCCTATGAGAGCACAGACGAAAACGAATTGGAAGCGGTTTATGAAAAGAAAACGGATTCCTATTCTGTCAGCGGCTCAGAACTGATGCTGCGGGGCGATGTCATCGAAAACCTGAACAATATGCTGGACGACTTCCAGACGGAAACCGGTCACGATGATATTATTATCATCAGCGGCTATCGTACTACCGAACAGCAGCAGGAATTATATGATGCTGATTTGGAAGACACCGGCGAAGATACGTCTACGCTGGTTGCAAAACCCGGATACAGTGAACATGAAACTGGCTATGCTATGGACTTTTCGCTGTTTGAAGACGGTATTTCCGCCGACTATGACGGCACGGGGGAATATGACTGGATCAACCAGAACTGTGCCCACTATGGATTCATTCTGCGGTATCCGGAAAACAAAACTGACCTAACGGAAATCCGGTATGAATCATGGCACTATCGCTATGTGGGGCAGCCTCATGCTTATTATATGCAGCAAAACGACCTTTGTTTAGAGGAATATACAGAAACACTGAAGGATTATTCTGTTGACAACCCGTTGGAAATCACCAACTGGGACGGAAAGGTTTATCAGATCTATTATGTACCGGCAGAAGCTGGCGACAGCACTTATGTCATGGTACCGCCGGATCAGGAATACACCGTTTCCGGAAACAATGTCGATGGATTCATCATTACTGTTGATACTGGGGTAACCAATCTGGATGAAGCCGAGACGAAAACAACAACGACAACGGCAACCAGTGACGGCGAGGATACAGAAACAACCGAAACGGAAACCGAAACCGATGCACTGGCAGAATCCGATTGGAATACAGAAGATTGGGAATATTAACGAAAATCGCATTTTTACAAAAAGACGATGCCAACGGTAACAAGTTGGCATCGTCTTTTCTGTTTTGAATCCTATTTATTCCTCTGCACTGCGGTTTCATCATTCATGAACCCCCATCCTCCTGCATAAACTGAACCAAACCCATAGACAGGAGGGACTTCATGCAACGAAAAAGTATTCTCAAAGATACCATTCAATTGACCGTGGTACAGTTTTTTCTGGAATGGGTAAGCTTATTGCTAAACGTCTGGCTCACGCACCGCATCGGTTCTGCAACTGTCGGAATTGTTGCACTAACTGGCTCTTTTTTTCAGCTGGCTGCGGTCGCTGCGAATGGCAACGGCTTTCTCTGCACCAGCCGCTTTGTATCGGAAGAGTTGGGAAAGCCCAACAGCAATCCTAACCGTGTTTTAGGCTATGCCATTGGTTTTTGTCTACTGTTAGGGATTCCGGTTTCTGCCCTGATTTTTTGCAGTGCTGAACCGCTGAGCCTGCGATTCCTGAAAAGTGCAGATCTCGCCGCTGCTGTCCGCATTTTCACATTGATTTTACCGCTGGGCGGTGTTTGTTCCTGTTTAAAAGGCTATCTGAATGCCGTCTGTCGGGTGGCAGACCCTGCCATCTGCAATATTGTCGAATGTCTGAGCCGCTGCGGTGTTCTCATGCTGTTGTTGCAGCTACAATCTGTTCATACGAACGCCTCTGTCTGCATGGCGATGGCATATAGCACCGGATGCAGTACGATTTTAGGCTTTTTCTGCCTGCTCTGGTTCTGCTGGAGAAGCCGCCTTCCCCGTACGGGAACATGTTCGCTCTCTTTTGGCAGATACATTCATGCAGCGATACCCGTTTTATTCGGCGGATGCTTAACAGCTGCCCTGAGCAGCACCAACGATGCTTTGATTCCGGTCACGCTCCGACAAGCTGGAAACTCCACGGAATTGGCACTGAGTCAGTTCGGCACATTTGAAGCAATTGTAATTCCGGTGCTATTTTTTCCATCTACCATTCTCTGTGCTCTCTCCGGTATCTTAATCACAGAAGCTGCCCGTGCAACGGCTGCCAACAACCAAGCCCACTTGCAGCGGCTGACAAAAGCAGTCATCCAGAAAACGTTGCAGCTCTCTATTTTTATCGCTGCCGGATTGCTGTTATATGGCAATCTCATTGGTACATTGTTAGATGGCGGAGCATTAGCAGGCCATTTGATTCGTCTGTTAGCTCCTGTTGTGCCCTTCATCTATCTGGAAATCGTCTTGGAAGCCCTTTTAAAGGGCATGGGGCAGCAGTCGTTCTCTTCCCTCAACTACTTAGCAGAATATACGATTCGGATTGCAATTGTTTTAGTTTGCATTCCAAAATTCGGCTTTTACGGAATCGTGCTCTCCTACTACGCCAGCAATGTTTGCGGAAACTGTTTCCGCCTCTGGAAAACCTGTAAAACTGCCCGTATTCGCTTTTCGTTCTGGAGTGATGTCGGATTTCCGCTGTTTGCAGCAGCACTGGCATTTCAAGTACCACTCTGTGGACTGCGGTTGCTGCATGGTATGCAATTTGTATGGATTTGCCTGCTGCCTGCCATTCTCATTGATTATGCTCTGCTCAAAAGTTATGGGAAAATCACTTCGATTCCGTTGCTCTCCAAAAAACAGCATGCCTACTCTTCCGCCTGATTACTCGATAACATCCAATATTGGCATTTCAAGTATCACTCTGTGGGATGCGATTACTGCATGGCATGCAGTTTGCATGGATTTGTCTGCTACCTGCTATCCTCATTGATTATGCTCTGCTCAAAAGTTACGGGAAAATCACTGCCATTCCGCTGCTCTCCAAAAAACAGCACGTTTGCTCTTCTGCCTGATTATTCGATGATATCTGCAAAGGTGCAACCTGTCACTTTCTGAATATCCAACGGGGAAACTTCCAGCTGATGCCCGATTTTCCCAGCACTGCACAAAATCGTATCAAATTGCAGAGCACTTTCATGGATGACAGTTGGAAACAGCTTTTTCATGCCAATGGGAGAACAACCGCCGTGTACATAGCCAGTCAATGGCAGCAATTCTTTCTCCTTAATCATAGAAACTGCTTTTTCCCCGACAGCAGCCGCTGCCTTTTTCAGATGCAGCGTTTCTGCAACGGGCAGCATAAAAACATAATGATTCCCAGATTTCCCAACCGTAACCAGCGTTTTAAATACCTGTTCCGGCGGCTGCCCGAGTGCCTGTGCCAGTTCTACACCTGTATTCTCTTTTGTCGCTGCTGGCCAGCTGCGGTGCTGATAGGAAACCTTTTCCCGTTCTAAAATTCGAATTGCATTGGTTTTCTCTAATTTTTCCTTTGCCATGGTTCATCGTTCCTTTCCATTTGAAACAGAAAAAACGGACACTGGTCAAAATGTCCGTTTTTTCTCTTTGATACCCTCAATTAAAAAGCAGAAATTGCGTGTTTGGATGGAGAGAAATAATCCTCCAGAATTGCAATGTAAGACCGGAAACAAACCTGATCGTTTACATACATAACATCATTGTTCTGCGGAACGCCTAGCCGCTCTAAATCCTGATCGGTCAGGTTTCGCAGATAAATGGTAGTGTTTTCATCATAGCCCAACGCTTTCCGGTCGCTTGCTGGTAACTGCAACGTGACATCTTCGGAAATGGTGAGCAATTCTTCGGTAATCTGCTGACGGGTCTTGGTTTCCCAGCGAACAACTGTTTCTTCCTGCAGGGGTCGTTCCAGCGAAACCGTCCGTTCATAGCCCTCTGCCCGAAATTCGAGAACGCCCAGGTTTACATCATAATTATTCGGTTCAACCGTCACGGCAGTGCTGCCGTTGGAGCTGTCCTCGGTGTTGATGACTTCATACCGATACTTGCGAGAAGGTGAAATCCCACTATCTACAACGGTCGATGCCATAGAGGTAGAGAACAGCGAACTTCCCAAAAAATACGCCAGCGAACCGAGCACATACAACAGCAGGAAAATCGTTCCAAAGACGGTTTTAATCGTTTCGGTACAGCCACATAGGAAAAATGCCAGCAGAGCCGTCACGACCAAGGGGACGAGTACTTCCCACTCTCCAAAACAGAGCAGCACAGATGGCAATAAAAATGGCAACAGCAACACGCTGCATATTTTCGTCAGCACCTGTTTTCTCGAATACAGCATGGCTGCCAGTGCACCGCCGGAAATGGCAATCAAAACCAAACAGCAAGCTGCCTTTTGCGGAACTTCTACCGTATAAAAAAAGCTGAGCACCGCCAATGCTACAATCAGCAAAAAATATAACAAGCTAATGACGGACATCGCACGTTTTCGTCCAAGATTTTGCGTTTGTTCCATAATGCGTTTTTTCCAGTCCGGCAGATTACCGAACGGGAACTCCTTTCTATCCGACTGAAAAAGATCAAGACATACTTCCCTGTTATTATAACATTTTTTTCTGGTTGTGACAAGTCCTATTCTAAAAAAATCATACGAATTGCAGTTTCTTTTTCTGTTTCCTCTGGAAAATCCGACCATTTTTCGCTTGTTTGTCAGAATTTGTAAAAAAATCCCTTACAAATTCGTTCCACAGCTCTTTACTTTTTGCCGGGATTTGTGTATAATAGGAGCATCATTGAGAAAGAAGGTTTTGTTGATGCAGACACAAAAATTTTATCAGCGTTCCGGTTTCTGGTTCTGCTGTACGCTTTTATGGTGTGTTGTGATTTTCTGCTTCTCTGCACAGGATGCAACACAATCGAACGCAGTTAGCAATGGCGTTTTACATAAAATTGCAGAAATTTGCACCGCTTGGATTCCAGCAGATGCAATGGACTTAGAGAGCAGCACGCACACTTCCATGGCGTTTCTCATCCGAAAAATCGCTCATTTTACGCTGTATTTCATCTTGGGGCTGCTCTCCTGTGCAACGATGATGACATATTGCCTGAAAAAAGAACACTCTCTTTCGGCAGGCTGGTTTTGTGCATGGGCATTCTGCATTTTCTATGCCACCACAGACGAATTTCATCAACTGTTTGTTCCGGGCAGAACTGGCAGGCTGTTAGATATTGGAATTGACAGCTGCGGAGCACTGTTAGGTAGTCTAATTTTACTCTTTTTCGTCTATCGTGCTGACCAGCGACATCAAAAACTGGAAAAAGGCGTTTGATCGTACTGTTTCCGTAGCATGGCAATTGCCCGTTTTTCGAGACGGGAAACATACGAACGAGAAATGCCCATTTTCTTGGCAACTTCTCGCTGGGTCATGGGAATCTGCCCATATAGCCCATAGCGATGTACCAAAATCTCTACCTCTCGTGGCGTTAGCTTCTGCTGTAAAAACTGGTAGAGCTGCTGAATCTGCATTTGGGATGCCACTTGTTCTTGAATGTCGCAGCCGTCCTCGATAATATCCAGCAATGTCAGCTGGTTGCCGTCTTTATCTGTATCAATTGGCTCTGCCATGGAAATGGCATCTCCCTGTTTCCGACAGGTGCGGAAATGCATTAAGATTTCATTTTCAATGCAGCGGCTGGCATAAGTCGCAAACCGTGCTCCCTTTTCATAGTCAAATGTAGAAACAGCTTTCATCAGCCCAACTGTTCCGATGGAAAGCAAATCTTCCTGTTCCGTCTGATTGGTGTAATATTTTTTGATAATGTGTGCGACGAGCCGCATATTATGCAGAATCAGTTTTTCCCGTGCTAAGGCATCCCCTGCACGCATCTGCTGAAAACATCGCAGTTCTTCTTTTTGTGAGAGCGGCTTGCGGAATGCTCCAGAGGTTTCCACATGCAGAAAAAAGCAGAGCAGCTGTTGAAATAATGCCGATAAAAACATCAAAATCCCCCCTTTCTCTCATCTATATGCCGGAAAGAAATTGTCCTATGTCCGCATATGATGGCAGAAAGAGGGGATTTTTCTCATGCATCCTAATTGAATTAGGAATGCACGGTTGTGGTTTCTTTGGTCAAGGAAAACGTGTGTTCATTTGCAGACAACAGCACTTGGTCGCCCGCAGCAATGGTTTTCTGTAAGAGTTGCTGTGCAAGTTGCGTTTCCACTGCCTCTGTCAGATATCGCCGCATCGGTCTTGCTCCATATCGTCCGGTATCCGGTGCATGGGCAAGCTGCTGCACGGCTTCTTGGGTGAAGTGCAGCTGAACGTGAAGTTGCTCCATTCGTTTTTGCAAATTTTGCAGCTGTTTTTCTGCAATCTGACAGAGTTCTTTCTGTGTCAGGGGCTGGAATGGGATGATTGCATCCAACCGCCCTAAAAATTCCGGTGAAAAATACTGCCGCAAAGCCGTTTCACTGGTCGCCTGTGTCGTCTGTACAAATCCAGCAGGCGGCTTGCTGCCCGTTCCGCCGAGATTGGACGTTAAAATCAACAGAGCATTGGTAAAATCTGTTTTTCTGCCGTTGGAATCGCTCAAAACACCATCTTCCATAATTTGCAGCAGGATATTACAGATATCCGGATGTGCCTTTTCAATCTCATCGAAGAGAATCACACAGTATGGACGTTTCCGCACCCGTTCGCACAGCGTTCCGCCCTCTTCATAGCCCACATATCCGGGCGGTGCTCCAATCAGCTTGGAAACGGTATGCTTTTCCATGTATTCCGACATATCAAACCGGATCAGACTATCTTTATCATCAAACAAATGCAGAGCGGCGGCTTTTGCCAGAGCTGTCTTGCCAACACCGGTTGGACCTGTAAACAAAAAGCATCCAATTGGGCGGTTTTCCTCTCGCAGTCCTGTTCTAGCACGAATCAACGCAGCGGAAAGCTGCCGAATTGCCGCAGTATGTCCGATAATTTGCTGCTGCAACTCCTGTTCCAACGTCATCAATCGCTGCTGCTGAGCAGTCGTAATCTTCTGCACGGGAATTCCAATCCGCATGGAAACGATTTCTGCAAGGTCGGATTCTGTCACCACCGGACAGGAAACATGTTCCTGCTCGCAGCGAATCCGAGCACGAGAACAGGCTTCATCCAGCAAATCAATCGCCTTATCTGGCAAATAGCGGTCGTGGAGATAGCGAACCGAACAGGAAACTGCCTGCCGTAAAATCGCATCCGGAATTTCAATGTGGTGAAAGTTCGCATATGTTTCCCGCAGTCCGCAGAGAATCGAAAAGCAAGCCTCTGGGCTAGGCTCTAAAACCTGAATCGGCTGAAACCGCCGTTCCAACGCACTATCTTTCTCAATATATTTGCGAAATTCTTCTGTTGTCGTTGCTCCAATCAGCTTGACTTCTCCACGGGCAAGCTGCGGCTTCAACATATTTGCAGCATCAATTGCCCCTTCAGCTGCCCCTGCTCCAACAATCGTATGCAGTTCATCAATAAATAAAATAATCTGTTCGTTCTGGGTTGCCTCCTGCAAGCAGTTCCGAAACCGTTCTTCAAAATCGCCCCGATATTTTGCCCCCGACAGCAATGCTGGCAAATCTAACGAGAAAATATGCTGCGGTAAGAGGGCTTCCGGCACTTCTCCCCGTAAGATTTTCTGAGCAACGCCTTCTACAATTGCCGTCTTCCCAACGCCGGCATCGCCCACCAGACAGGGATTATTTTTGGTACGGCGAGTGAGAATCTGAACCATCTGCTGTAATTCCGCTTCCCGTCCGATTACGGGGTCATATTGATGCAGCAATGCCGGGTCAGTCATCCACTTCCCATACTGAAAGAGATTCGGCAGTGTTTTCTTTGAAATTCGCTCTGTTCGCCGTTCCTCCATACGGATATGACAAGAGGTTTCCTGCCGACTGACTGCCCCCAGCTGATTCAAACTAACGCCCAACTTCTTCAGAATCGCAACTGCTGTACAGCAGGGCGTTCGCAGAATCGAACGCAGGAGATGTTCCGTTCCGGCAAGGCTGCGACCATCTTCTTTCGAAAACGCCTTTGCCTGCTGCATAATTTCACTCAAAGCAGGGGTAAGGCAATCCTCCTGCACCTGTGCCGGAATCCCTCTTCCGACCAGTTCCACCAATGCATTCCGCACCCGTTGTGCAGTGATGTGCTGGGCTGCCAGCATGGCTGCGGCAGCATTGCTGCCCTCCTCCAGCAGTCCCAGCAGCAAATGTTCACTGCCGATGTAAGTATGTCCCAATTCTTCCGCCGCACAGATTGCTTCTTTCAAAGCAAGAATGGCTTTTCCTGTAAACCCATCTGTATATCGCATACACCAAATTCCTTTCTGCACTCATATAAATTTAGTATGCCACAAAACTTGTGCGTTATCTGTCGAAGTAGGAACGCTTTTTTGACTTTTGCATATGATGTACTATGAAACAGACAGAAAGTCGTTTGTTTCAAATTTAATCTACAAAAAAGGAGATTTTTACGATGTGTGGATGCGATGGAAACAACGGTTGCTGGTGGATTATCATTCTGATCGTGCTGTTTGTATGCTGCGGCTGTGGTGGCTATGGTAACTGCGGCGGCGGCTGTGGCTGCAACAACAACGGCTGCGGTTGTGGCTGCTAATTAGCAACCTTTAACGCTTGCAAGCAATGCCCCGAACGGTGTGAACTGTTCGGGGCATTGCTGCATTTGATTTTATTTTTATGATGGGTTTATCTTCCCTGTGGAATCGGTCTTCTCTTGGCGGTATACTGCTTAACAATAATCTGATAGACAGCAGTTCGTTCAAGATGTGCCTGTGAAAATGACTGAAACGGAATTCGGTAATGCTCCAGCAGCTTTTTCAGCAAATCTTCTTTTTTCTCTTCCGGTGCGAGTTCTGCAATCCCCTGACCAATTACACTTTCATAGGCAAAGCCGGCCGTACAGGATGCTGCTCCATTCGGCGGAATCAACTGCTGTTTCCCCTCTACTTCAAAGGAAACATGCGGATTTTTTTGCAGCAGGTCGCATTTCTTCCCGACTTTTGCCCCGTGAAAAAATAAGACAAGCTGGTCATCCTGCATGGTAAACCCAAAGTTGACCGGCACAATATACGGGTATGGCTCATCGTGCATCGCAAGCCGCAACACTTCTGCCCGTTCTAAAATCTGTCGAATCTCATTGCAGTCGGTTACTTCCCGTTCGCTTCTTCGCATAGCGATTCCTCCCTTTTTTCTTAGCATTCTTTTCTTGCAATCCAGAATAGTCTTGGAAACCGGAACAGAATCGTTCCATTTTTCTGCACCGGATAGGTTTGCTTGATTCGTTTTAACAATTCCTGTTCAAAAATCCATCATCGGCAATCTCTTTGAAACTGGCACAAGATGTATCATATAAACCCGTCCCTCCTGCTGTCAAAATCAAACAAAACCGCTTTTCTGGAAACTCCATACAAGCGGTTTTGTCAAGATACGCAATATCAAATTATTCGGAAATCATCAGATTTTCCAAGAATGATTTTGCATAGGGAAACAGTTCTGTCTGCAAAGCATCGGAAAAACTCAAGCAGTAAATCCGATGTTCTACCAGAAACAGAAGTGTAACGGTTGTCATTTCCACATCATTGACGGTAACCGTATACCGCATCCCGTAAATCGGCTGTTCTGCATCGAAAACGCCCTCATAGTCACAAAGTTCCGTATAAGCGTAGTTTTCGAGCTGTTCCCGCATGCCGTCTGCAAACGCATGCAGAACAGACACGCTTTCAAAATCCATGATATCTGTGGATTCTGGGACGACACTCTGCACACTCAGTGAACTTTCTCCCTCTGATGGCAATAAGTATAGCAAAGATTCTGATTGCTGCTGTACCGTCCAATCAATCGGAAGCGAAAAGCGAATTGCCTCTAATGCTTGCGAGCATTCCATAACCAGTGGCTTTTGTGCCGTTTGAAATAGGGTTTCAAACAAATCTTGATTGCATTTCATAAGAAATCCTTTCTGCTCTTAGATATCAATATCAATGTTAAAATCTTTTCGATATGGTTCAGACTGCATCGGGTCATTCAAGACCGGCGGATGCAGTGGCGGCATTTTCGGTGCAGGTGAAGGGGTTGGTGTAATCGGCTTTTTCGGCGGTGCAGCGGTTGGTTTTGGCTGCTGCGGTGCAGGCGATGCGGTTTCCTGCGGTGGCAGTTCCGGCATCGGCAAGTCGTCCCATTCCTCTTCAATATAGGTCACTGTAGAAGGAGCAGCAGCTGATTCTGTCGCTGTTTCCGGTGTCGTTGTCTCCGTTGCAGATGCTTCTTCTGGTGTTGCGATAGATTCTGATGTAGCAGAAATTGGCTCTTCTGGTTGCTGCGGTTCTGCTGGCTGTTCTGGCTCAACTGGGGCTGCTGCTGCCGATTCTGATTCTGTCGGAGCAGCTGCTTCCGGTTTTGATTCCGGCTCTGCTGCCGGAGCGGAAACAGGCTCTTCACTTATTTCCGAATCGGTTTCTGGCAGCGGTTCAATCTTCACTGATTCTTCAGCGTGTTCCGGAACAGGTGTCAGCGAAGCGGCTGCTTCAAAATCCTGATGTGGCAGCGGAAATTCCATTACCGTCGGCGTTTCATCTGCTTCGGTTTTTCCATCCTGCTCCAGCTGTTCTTTCTTCTTGGCTGCATTGTTGGAAATCACGCCAATCACGCCGGAATTTTCCAGCACTTCCTTAAAGGTCGGCTGCTTTTCTGCATCTGTTTCCGATTCCGCAGCTGCTGGCGTTTCTGACTTTGGTTCTTCTGCTGGCTTTTCCGGCTGCAAAGCAGCAACTGCCTGCTGTAAGGTTTTCTTGATGTTTTCGGCAGCCTGTTTCTTGGCAAGTGCTTTCTGCTGTTCTGCAAGAGCATGTTCTTCCGCAGCTGCCTGTGCAGCAGAAGTGACCGTTAAAATATCTGGCATCATGGTGAAGTTTTCCGGAACTTCCAGCACATCCAGCTTGAAATCACCGCTTTTCAGCGTCATTTGCAGGGTATGCGTGCCATTCGACAGCTGGTCAATCGTCAAGCAAGACTGCCGTGGGGCACTATATGGCACAAACAGAGTTTCATACAGCTGCTCGCCATCCAAAACCACTTCAAATTCCGCATTTCTTGCCGTTCCAATGACAGCGATACCCGTTCCGGTAAACTGACAGGAAAACGCAGCTTGCGGCTGTGCTTTCATTGAAGTGCGGTGATAGAAGCGATAAGATTCTGTTGTACAAATATCCCAAAAGTCATTATAGAAAATTTCTTCCGAGAAGCAGTCTACTCTTCTTACATACAATGGCAGAATCGGCAGCGGTGTCACCTGCAAATTCCGGAATGTATTCATTTCATAGTCGCTGCAAATGGAAATTCGACCGGAGTTTACCGGACTTTGTGGGCGGTAAGTTGTCAGCAAGTCGCCATTCAGGAAGAAGAAAATCGAATCTCCCAAAATCAGCAGCTTCAACTTGTTCCAGTCGGTTGCCCGAACCGTCATGGAGTTGCCCTCTGCTGCAACATTGTCCATATCCAATAGTTGCCAGCGTCCATCTCCGTAGAGAATCCCGGTATAGCCGCAACGAGAAGTGGTTTCACAAGTTACAGTTGAATTATAGCGAATTCCAAAACCAGCGTAGTTTTCTGCATCTCGGTTATCCAGACGCACTTCAATTTCTGCACTGTAACTTCTCCAGCGGTCATCGCCTAAGCAGGTAATGGGTTCTGGTGTGCCCCGATACCGCCAGTTTGCAGGGATATTTCCCTTTTTGATTCGCTGACAGAGAATGTCGCCGTCTTGGTCGGAGTGAATCAGTTCAAATGCACCGCCTTGGTCGGTCATATAGCGAGGTGCACAGCCCCGTACCATGATTTCATCCGACTGATACCGGAAATTGTCCTGATACGGCAGCGGCAAACGCTCTGCATTCGGGATATTATGCGAAAACGTTTCCACACCATTGACCCATCCGGTATCCAGTGTGGTAATCGTCATGATACTCTGCGGTGGCACTTTGATGAAATAGGTTTCCCCGTTGCGGTGGCTCGGTTTAATCGGCTTTCCCCGCCGAAACCAATTTGCATCAAATGCTTCACCCGGATTCGGCCCTGTTGTAATCACAGTGGAAAGCATCCGGTTCGTAAAGCCCATATCTTTCAGCTGAACGGAGTATGTTCTTGGGAACAAGTCCTCGTTAGTGAAATGCATCGTCATTTCTGAACGGTCTGGGGAAACCAACGTCATGAAGTTATGGCTGGTATGTTCAATGGCGTGATTTTCTTCGCCGTCCCCATAACAAGCCCCGTTCACAAACAGCCAGCCCTTTGGAGAAAACCGGCTGAAATGCATTGCCATCCAGAAACCGCTATCCAGCCGATAAAATCCCGACCACGGTTCTTGTGCAGCAATCAGGTGTTTTGGTTCATCATATGCCCCGTCATAAATGGCAGCGATTGCCGGACGGAACTCATACATGCACATTTTTCCGTTGTAATAGCTGTTGATAATCCGGTTTGCAATATCAATGGCACTGTTCTTTCCAACCAAACCGGATTGGTCTGCCTGAACGGTCAGTTCTGACAAATTACATGGAGCACTGCCCTCACTGTACCAGATTTCTTTTCCGTATGCTTCATTCAGCAGGTTCGTATAAGAATCGCCAAATGTGGTATAATGCAGACCGATGACATCAATGGCATTCCGCAGCGAAGCATTTTCCACCATCTGTGCAGCAATGTTGCGTGTTCCGACTTCATCGGATGCCACCAGTTTAATTTTCCGGTAATCATACGGTGCCCGGACTTCATGGTCTAACCGATACCGCAAAAAGAGAATCCACGATTCGTCGATGCGGTCGGTTTCGTTCTGTTCCGCACTGATAAAATGAAATTTCAAGCCATAGACCCGATAAGCTGCGTCTAATGTTTCTTTGATCCAGCTATAACGGGCATTAAATCCATGTTCTTGGCTGACAGTAAACGCTCTGGAAACCCATGCCGGTTCTCCCCAGCGGAGCAAATCCAACGTAATATCTGGATTGATGGCTTTGGCATCTGCTGCAAACTGAAACCCTGCTCCACGGGTCACATCTGCCCGTTCTTCGGGGGTTCGCTTGGTTGCCGGTTCTGTTCCGCAAGAAGAATTGACATCCGCACCCAGTTCCAGCTTGATATGCGACAAGCCAATCCCATAATCTTTCTGAAACAACAGCCGCATGATTTCTTCGTATTCTTTTGGATGTTCAACTTTATAATCCAACAGCAGACGAGAGGCATTATTCGCAGAAATACAGCCCAACCCACGATATGCGGCAGCCGGATTTTCGTTTGCCTGTGTCCCGTCTGCGATAATCTCCATGGATGCAACGCCGGATTTTCCGGTGATTTCTGAAAATTTTTGAAAAAGCTGTCCGTTTTTCCATTTAAAATCCATAACTGCAATCCCTTCCTGTTTTATTTTCCCAAATTTATTGTGCAGATGCTTACTGCGGACGAGCAATCAGAAATTTAATGGTCTTCCCCATCTCTTCAAACATTGCCTCGTGTTCGGTGCGGAAACTTTGAATATCCGGTTCTTTATGTAAATCGGTGGTCTGGAACACAATGTCAAAGCCGCACTCCTGAAAATAGAGGATCGATTCTTCAAACAATTCATCATCATCGGTTTTAAACCAGATTTCTCCATCCAATACCGTCCGATACTGCTGCAACTGACGGGGATGGGTCAGACGACGTTTTTTATGTTTTCCCTTTGGCCATGGATTGCAGAAGTTGATATAAATGCGTTCCACTCGGTCTTCCGGTGAAAAATATTCGGAAAACTGCATCAGATTGCAAATAAAAATCCGAACATTGTCCAATGGCAGCTGTTGTTCCGCATAAGCCGCTTCCAATTTTCGTTTTGCAAGCACCAGCATTTCATTTTTGATGTCCATTGCGATGTAATGATAATCCGGATTGGCGGGAGCTTCCTGCGAGATAAAGCCGCCCTTTCCACAGCCCAGTTCCAGCCGCAGCGGTTTCTTTTCTCCCGGAAAAATCGTATTCCAATGCCCTCGATTCAATTTTGGCTCGGAAATATAAAATGGACAAGCCTCTAATTCTGGTTTTGCCCACGGTTTATGCCGAATACGCATATAAGCGATCCATCCTTTCTATGCAAGCAGATTCTTTCCATTTTATTATATCATACTTCCTGGAAAAAAGCAAAGGAATTATAAGAAAAAAACAGAGAAAATTGCAGATTTTCAGATATAATTCAAAGAAAAATGATTTTCTCATCAAAAATAAGGGATATTTTTCATAAATCCGGTGGTTTTTCCAACTGTCTGTAGCATATTTTGCAAAAAACAACCTGCATCCGGCTGCGGTTCGGCAGGGAATGCAGGTTGTTTCATCATTTTTATACGCACTCTGAATTCTGAGTTCTTGGAAAACCAGTCTGTGACATCCGGCAAAATCGCTTTGCTCTTTGCCTATAGTATTTAGAGAGAAAGCGTAATCTCTTTTTGCATGGGCTGATATTCCCGACAGGTCACCCCTGCCAGCCGGAACATCTGTACCGACGCTTTCGTGCTCTCTGTATCTGCATACTTATTATCCATATAAATCACTTCTCGAATACCGCTCTGAATGATTGCCTTTGCACATTCATTGCACGGGAACAGCGATACATACAGCCGACAGCCTTGCAGGCTGGCTGCGTTGCGGTTCAAAATCGCATTCAATTCCGCATGGCAGACATAAGCATACTTTGTATCCAAAAATCCGCCATCCCGTTCCCACGGCATCACATCATCATTGCAGCCTGTCGGCATACCGTTATAGCCAACCGAAACCACTTTGTTTTCTGCATTGACGATACAAGCACCAACTTGTGTATGATTGTCCTTGCTCCGCTGAGCAGAGAGCAGGGCAACTCCCATAAAATAGGCATCCCATGAGAGATAATCCATTCGTTTCATAAAGGAAAATTCCTTTCTATTACCCATTCGGGTTTATTCTGCCGGAAATTTTTTCAGTGTTCCCAGCAAATGTTGCCGATAAAGCGTTGCATCGACAATATTTAAGATTTTATCCCCGTTGACATCGCCACGGTCGAATGCATATGCTGCATCTGTTCCGTCAATCTTTCGGAGCAAGTAGCGATTCAGCAATACCAAATCAGAAATGGTAACGTTCTGGTCATCGTTAATATCGCCGAGAACGTCTGTCTTCGGTGCTTCTGTTGTCGTTGCAGCTGCTGTAGTTGTGGTAGTAATTGTGGTGGTGGTTGTAGATGGCTTTGTTGTGTCTGTGGTTGGCTTGGTGGTGTTGCCGTCTACAATCGTTCCGCCGTCCAAGTTGCTGCCCTCAGTCGATGCATAGGATGCATAAAATTCTGACAGGGACAGACCTGTTCCATTGTTACCCAATGCTTTCTGATGGTCTAAGCCAATGTACTTTCCGGTTTTCAGCGTCTGCCACAGTGATTTTTCAAACAGTGCATACTTATCCGCATCCCAAGTCAGATTGGTCTTGCTGGCAGCCTGGTCATATCCAATGCCTGCCCAAAGTCCGCCCGTATCGCCGGAGTTGGTATTCAAGCACCAGAAGGTATGGTTGATATGATGGTTAATCATGTAATCCCGCAGCAGTTCCATCCACTGTTGGTTCTTGCCGCCGTCCATATGACCGCCCCATTCGCCAATCAGCAGCGGTGCAATATCTTCGGCATTGACATATGCCCAAGTATCATACCAATAATCATCCAGCAAAGTCTGTTCCGTGAAATCCTTATCAAACCAAGTCTGGTTATAAACAGACGGGCCATAATCGTGCGGAGAATACACGATCTGGCTTGTACCGGAATCCAGAACGACCGGATATTTCCGGACACCACGCAGGTTTCCGCCCCACCATGCCGGAATATACGGCGGGTCAGTCTTAGAATCCGGCTGCCCCCAAGTATAGGCATCGCTCTTCACGGACTGTTCCACGCCTTCGATGAAAATCAAAGCATTCGGGTTGACATCCAAAATCGAATTGGCACATTTTGTTGCTGCATATGCCCAGTTATTTTCATCAGTTGAGCCATCCCACTTTGCAGCAGTTGTACCCTCTTGACCTTTTCCGTGCGGTTCATTTTTCAGGTCGTAGCCAATCAACGTATCATCATTTTTATACTTATCTGCCAGCCATGTCAGCGTTTCAATCCACAAATCCGTGGTAACCATTGTCCCATCTGCGGTTTCCTTGCCATACCATAAATTATAGTTATGACCGGAGTTGTCTGTATGTGGGCTGTGAATGTCGATAAACGCTTTCAAACCGTACTTCTTGCACTTTTGCATGATAATGTCGAAGATTTCCATGCTGTTTTTCATGCTTCCATCTGCATTCAGGAAATCCGGATTGATGACAAAATACGGCGGATTGTTTTCAGCAGACACACTGGAAACAGGGTTTGGTGTGTCATTCATCCAAGAAATCAGCAGTTCTGTAGAAATCGGCATCCGAATAACATTGATGCCGTGGTCGGCAATTTCGGAAAGCATATCATCCACGTCACCGCTCCACAGATAGTGCAAGCAATTTTCTCCGCAGTTGAAGCCGAACCAGTTTGCACCCGTCAGCCAGACTTCATTGCCGTCCTTGTCATAGAGGCGGCTGCCGACTGCGTGCAACCAGTCATCATTGTTGGTGGTATCCTCTGCCTGTGCAGAGATGGTGGTAAAGCTGGGGATTGCAGCGGCTGTTGCAGACAATGCCATCATTCCTGCCAGCAAAACTGCCTGTAATCGTTTTTTTAATTTCATGACAAAAACTTCCTTCCAACATCATTGTTTCAAGCCACAGTCGGTAATTTCACAGAGTCTGACATGTCAACAGAGGACTGACTGTGGTTTGCCTCGTATCAATGAGGGATACCGATTTCTCTCCGCCCGCCATTGACGTTCCCGTTCTGATTTGCAATTTCTCTCACCACCTGTAGCGGTGGAAGAATCCGTGCTGTTATTTGTTAAAGTTCCGTCGGAGCAATATTCCCAGATAAATATTGTTTATAGGCAATTGCATCCACAATATTCAAAACGCCATCCTTGTTCAGGTCGCCTCGTTCAAAGGTATATGCTGCATCTTTTCCGTCCATTTTCCGGAGCAAATACCGATTCAGCAAAACGGCATCCGAAACCGTCAATTTCTTGTCGCCGTCAATATCGCCAATCACTTCAGTAATCGGTGCTTCTGTTGTAGTTGCAGCCGTTGTAGTAGTGGTTGTCGTTGTGGTCGTAGATGGCTTTGTTGATTCGGTAGTCGGTTTGGTGGTGTTGCCGTCTACAATCGTTCCGCCATCCAAGTTGCTGCCCTCGGTCGATGCATAGGACTTGTAGAATTCTGATACGGAAATACCAGAACCATCCGTGCCAAGTGCTTTCTGATGGTCTAAGCCGATAAACTTTCTGGTTTCCTGTGTCTGCCACAGAGATTCTTTAAACATATCATACTTTTCTGCATCCCATGTCATAAAATCATAGCTCAGCAATCCGCCTGTATCGCCGGAGTTCGGGTTCAAGCCCCAGAATGTATGGTTGATATGATGGTTAATCATGTAATCCCGCAGCAGCGTCATCCATTTTTCATTCTTTCCGCCATCCATATGACCGCCCCATTCGCCAATCAGCAGCGGTGCAATGTTTTCAGCGTTGATATATGCCCAAGTATCATACCAATAGTCATCCAACAGCGTCTGTTCCGTGAAATCCTTATCAAACCAAGTCTGATTATAAACAGACGGGCCATAGTCATGCGGAGAATAGACAATCTGGCTTGTACCGGAATCCGGCTGAATCGGATAATCCCGAACGCCACGCAGATTGCCGCCCCACCATGCACCATACCATGGGGAAACATCTGCCGGAGCTTGCCAGATGTCAGCGGTATCATAAGTATAGCCCTTTTCCGTCTTTGGATACTGTTCCACGCCCTCTACAAAAATCAGAGCATTCGGGTTGACATCCAAAATCGAATTTGCACATTCCGTTGCAGAATATGCCCAGTTGTTCAAATCGGTGGAATCATCCCACTTTGCAATGTCTGTCGGGCAAGTTGTACCATTATAGCCACGCTTTCCGTGCGGTTCGTTCTTCAGGTCATAGCCAATCAAGGTATCATCATTCTTATACTTATCTGCCAGCCAGGTGATGGAATCTTTCCACATATCCCATGTAATCTGTTCGCCGGAATATGCACCCACTGCCATGTTATCTGCATCAGCCGCCGAAGCATCATAGTACCACAAATTATAGTTATGACCGGAGTTGTGAGCTGCCGGACTGTGTACGTCCACCATGACCTTAATGCCATATTTCTTCATCTTCTGCATAATAATGTCGAAGATTTCCATACTGTTTTTTGCCGGGTCTTTGCCATCTCCGTTTTTGGAGAGTTCCGGATTGGCGTAGCAGTTCATGCTCTTTACTTCCAGCGGTTCGCCGTTCATCCAAGAGCAGAGCAGTTCCGTAGAAATCGGCATTCTTACAATGTTAATGCCGTGGTTTGCAATATTTTCTACAAAGACATTGATGTCTGCTGCATATAAGCCATGCGGACTGTTTTCGGTGCAGTTCATACCGAACCAATTTGCACCCGTCAGCCAGACTTCATTGCCGTCCTTATCATAGAGCCGGCTGCCGACTGCGTGCAGCCAGTCATCGTTGTTCGTATCCTCTTCCGCCTGTGCGTTCAGTGTTCCAATTGCCGGAACAGAAGCTGCAACTGCGGTGCAAGCCATCATGCCAGCCAACAAAACCGCTTTCCAGCGTTTCCACATTTTCATAAAAAGCTCCTCCCTTTTTCGTCAAAACGAACAAAAAATATGTTTGTCCATACAATTTCATTATACCGGATACCAGAAAAAAAGTCAAGCACTTTTGGGAAAAATTTACGAAATGCGTAAAATGACCGGCTTGCATTTTTGACTGTATTGTGTTATAATAGAAGTGTTCGATTTTTACAGGTTGCCAGAGGCAAGGAGGGCTTTTCTATGAAAAAAATATGGAAACATCTGTTCAATCAAAACATGCTCTACATTTTGCTGATGCTGGTGCAGATTGCCTTTCTGGTGCTCTCTGTTCTGTTTCTGAACCGGAATTATGCGTGGGTTTATGGTGCATTGCTACTGCTGAACGGGCTGCTTATCATCTATATCACCAATTCCCGAAAAAATCCAACCTATAAAAATGCATGGCTGGTGGTCATTGCGGTCTTGCCAATTTTCGGCGGATTGTCCTATCTGTTTCTGAAAACCCGAAGAGATACCCGTATTTTCTTCCACAACTACAAACAACAGATGGAACAGACCAAACCCCTGCTCACACAAGAGCCGGACGCTGCCCGACACCTATTCAATGACAGTCAGCAGGTTTACAACTTATCCACCTACTTGCAGCATACAGGTTTTCCGGTCTATGAACAGACCAACGTCACCTATTTCCCACTGGGCGAAGAACAATTTGCAGAGATGAAAAACCGCCTGCGAGAAGCAAAACGCTTCATCTTTATTGAATATTTCATCATTGCACCGGGGAAAATGTGGAATGAATTTCTGGAAATTCTCATCGAACGGGCAAGAGCAGGCGTAGAAGTTCGCCTGATGTATGACGGATTCGGCACAAAATTCTTTTCAACAGGCGATTTCCTGAAAATTGCCAAGCAACACCACATTCAATGCCGATGCTTCAACCCGTTTCGTCCGCTGCTTTCTTCCGCCCAGAACAACCGTGACCACCGCAAAATTCTGGTCATTGATGGAAACATTGCGTTCAATGGCGGTACGAATCTGGCAGATGAATACATCAACGAAAAAGTGCGGTTTGGGCATTGGAAAGATACCGCCATCATGCTGGAAGGGGCAGCCGTCTGGAGCTATACCATGATGTTCCTGCAACTCTGGAACATGAACAATCCCAACAAAAAAGAAGCCTACAACCAATACCGCCCAACTTACCTGCCAAAGCAGACCAATGGCGGATTCATTCAGCCTTACGGGGACAGCCCCGTGCAGGACGATGTAAAGGGCGTTATGGTCTATCTGGATTTGATCTCCAACGCAAAACGGTATGTCTACATTGAAACACCGTATCTGATTCCTGACCACGACTTATTGACTGCCCTGAAACTGGCAGCAGAAAAAGGCGTTGATGTCCGAATTATCACACCCCATATTCCGGATAAATGGTATGTTTACCAGCTGGCGTGGAATGCTTATCAAGAGTTGCTGGAATCCGGTGTCAAAATCTTTGAATATACCCCCGGTTTCATCCATGCAAAAAGCTTTGTCGTGGATGATGAACTGGCAGTTTTAGGGACAATCAACTTGGATTACCGCAGCTTATACCTGCACTTTGAATGTGCAACGCTGATTTATCACTGCAATGTGATTCAAACCATGCTGGCAGATTTCCTGAAAACACAACGGAAATCACAGCCCATCACATTAGAGGACTGCAAAAACCGAAAGTGGTATCAGAAATGCAATAGTTATGTATTGGGGCTACTCGCTCCATTGCTATAATCGGCTCGCTGTTTGGAGATTCCAACAGCAGCCCCAACAAACAAAAAGGAGGATTGCAACATGGGAGAAGCATGCAATCATCAGTGCGATTCCTGCGGCAGCAATGGCAATTGCAGCACACAGGATCTGGAACACGAAAAGAGAGTGAAGGAACACACCAGCGGTGTCAAGAATGTCATTGCGGTTGTTGGCGGAAAAGGCGGGGTCGGAAAATCTCTGGTTACCAGCCTGCTCGCCATTCAGACCCAGCGGCTGGGCTATCACGCAGCTATTTTGGATGCGGATATCACTGGCCCATCCATTCCGAAAATTTTCGGCATCAACAAGCCGGCAGAAGCAGTCGATAATTCTCTGCTGCCGCACGTCACCGAAAGCGGCGTTAAGATTATGTCTATGAATATGCTGCTGCCGAACGCAACTGACCCAGTACTCTGGAGAGGTCCAGTCATTTCTGGCGTTGTCAAGCAGTTCTGGGAAGATGTGCAGTGGGGCGATGTGGACTTCTTATTTGTCGATATGCCTCCAGGGACGGGTGACGTTCCGCTGACCGTCTTTCAGTCCCTGCCCATCAATGGCATTCTAATCGTATCCACACCGCAGTCTTTGGTTTCCATGATTGTGGACAAGGCAATGAACATGGCACAGATGATGCAAGTCCCGGTTTTGGGTATGGTGGAAAACATGCGGTTTCTGCGATGTCCGGACTGCGGAAAGGAAATTCCGCTGTTTGGCTCAGATGACCATGTAGATAGCCACGCTGTTCCGGTTCTGGAACGCATTCCGCTCGACCCAACCGTAGCAGCTGCTTGCGATGCCGGAAAACTGGAGCAGGCGGAAATTGACTATTTGGCAAAAACCGCAGTGATGCTGACGGAAACCTTTGGCAAAAAGCAATAAATCTTGTGTTGGCAATGTGAACGCCCCGTGAGGTTTGCATAAAATCGACAAAATTTCAGGAAAAAGCAGCCGGAAATTTGTAGCAGATTTCTGGTTGACAAATGACCATTTCTGTGCTATCATAATAGCATAAACAGCAAAGGTGCTGAATCGGAACAAGAGCCGATTCAGCACCTTTTTTGTTTCTCACATCATCTTGTGTTCCGGTGGAAGAAGGAGCTCGCTTCTCCGAAACAAATTTACAACACGGAAGGATGTATCAGAATGGACGAAACAAAATTGTTAGACCTCGTTGGCGGTCAGGTATTTGGCGTATGGTTCTTGGTCGGTGCGGCATTGGTATTCTTTATGCAGTGCGGATTTGCAATGGTAGAAACCGGTTTTACCAGAGCAAAGAATGCCGGCAACATTATCATGAAAAACTTAATGGACTTCTGTATTGGTACAGTTGTTTTCATTTTAATCGGATTTAGTTTGCTGCTGGGCGAAGATTGGCTTGGTCTGATTGGCAAGCCGGGCTTCGATATTTTCTCCGATTATGCAAACTTCAATTGGTCTGGTTTTGTATTTAACTTGGTTTTCTGTGCAACGGCAGCAACGATTGTTTCCGGTGCGATGGCAGAACGAACCAAATTTATTTCCTATTGTATTTATTCCGCAGTCATTTCTGCAGTGATTTATCCGGTAGAAGCCCACTGGGTATGGGGCGGCGGCTGGCTGTCCACACTGGATACTCCATTCCATGATTTCGCTGGTTCTGGTGTGATTCACTTTGTCGGCGGTCTATGTGCCCTGATTGGTGCATCCATCCTCGGCCCTCGTATTGGTAAATTCACCAAAGATGAAAACGGAAACGTCAAAGTCAATGCCATTCCGGGTCACTCCCTGACGATCGGTGCTTTGGGCTGCTTCATTCTTTGGTTTGGCTGGTATGGATTCAATGGTGCTGCTGCAACCTCTGTTGAACAGCTGGGTTCGATTTTCGTAACCACAACCATTGCTCCGGCAATTGCAACTTTTGTTTGCATGGTCTTCACTTGGCTGAAATATGGAAAGCCAGATGTTTCCATGTGCTTGAACGCTTCTCTGGCTGGTCTGGTTGGTATCACCGCTGGCTGTGATGTCATGGATGCTACTGGTGCAATCATCGTTGGCATTGTTTCCGGTCTGCTGGTATGCTTCGGTGTTTGGCTCTTAGACCATGTATTGCACATTGATGACCCGGTTGGTGCTGTTGCAGTTCACTTCTTCAACGGTCTGTGGGGCATCATTGCAGTTGGTCTGTTCGCAACACCGGATGCACCGCTCTCCAGCTGTACAGGTTTGTTCTACGGCGGCGGTTTCAGCCTGCTCGGCTCTCAGCTGTTGGGTCTGCTCTGCATCGCTGCATGGACAGCTGTTCTGATTACCATTACATTCCTGATTATCAAGCACACCATTGGCTTGCGTGCTTCTGCAGAAGAAGAAGTCATTGGTTTGGACGCAACCGAACACAACCTGCCTTCCGCTTATGCAGACTTTATGCCGTCTGCTGCAACCGTTTCCATGGATACAGAAAATGCATCGGTTGCAGGGGTTGACCTGCCAGAACCGCAGCTGATTGTAAAGCCAGCTACGGGCACTGCAAAGATGTCCAAGATTGTTGTCATTTGCAAGCAGGAAAAGCTGGCAGTTCTGCAATCCGCTTTGAACAAGATTGGTGTCAACGGTATGACTGTTACACAGGTACAGGGCTACGGTACACAAAAGGGCAACTCGCAGTATTATCGTGGTGTTCGGGTCGATGGGCCGAAGCTCCTGCCGAAGGTTAAGATTGAAATTGTTGTCACCAGCATTCCGGTAGAAACGATTGTAGATGTCTGCAAGAAGGTTCTGTACACGGGTCAGATTGGTGATGGTAAGATTTTCGTTTACGACGTCGAAGAAGTTGTAAAGGTTCGTACGGGCGAAACAGGTTACGATGCTTTACAGGGCGACGACTAATATTTGATAAACAACCTCCTATTAAAACGGCAAGCCGGAAATTGCAAAACAAGCAGTTTCCGGCTTGTTGTTTTATGATTTCTGCAAAATTCTTTTTTATTTTTACTTTTTTCTGTTTTTTCTTTCGTTTCTTAAAAAAGTGAAAAAACAGTTGACAAATAGGTGTGTCTATGCTATAATAATAAAGCTGATTCTGATAGGAACGAGCAAGCCATCTGACATCAGGAGAGGTGTCCGAGTGGTTTAAGGAGCTGGTCTTGAAAACCAGTGATTCCGCAAGGAACCGTGGGTTCGAATCCCACCCTCTCCGCCAATATTTTTATCATTCACAACTTGCAGAAATACCCAAGTGGTGAAGGGGCTCCCCTGCTAAGGGAGTAGGTCGGGAAACCGGCGCGAGGGTTCAAATCCCTCTTTCTGCGCCAAATTTATTTTGGAAAAAGCAGTGTCATTTCGGAACATTCTGAAGTGACACTGCTTTTATTTTTTAGAAAGGAAAAGCAAACAGATTTGTGTTTGTAGGGAATTTGAATGTTATCTTTCAATGAGATATTTGCTGATAGTACAAAATACTGTAAAAAGATAAAAACAGATGAATATCATGAAACTGGTAAAAATATGATAGTTGACCAAGGACAATCTGAAATTGCTGGATATACAGATTTAGAAGAAGGTTTATTTTCCGATGTTCCTGCAATTATTTTTGGCGACCATACAAGAATCATAAAATATGTTGATAAACCATTTTTTATAGGTGCTGATGGCGTAAAAGTTCTTAAATCTAAACTCGAAAAAGCAAACTATAGATATCTTTATTATGCTTTAAAAAATGTAAAAATACCAAATACAGGATACAACCGCCACTTTAAATGGCTAAAAGAAACGATTTTCAATTATCCGAATAGCGATAGACAACAAGAAATTGTTTTAATTCTCAATAAACTTCAATCCATCATCACCCACCTCCGCACCCAGCTTGAAAAGCTTGACTTGCTTGTAAAATCCCGATTTGTCGAGATGTTTGGGAACATTGAAAATATGTGTACAATTGCTGATGTATGTTCAATTATAACAGATGGAACACATCAACCACCAAAATTCACTACTGATGGAATCCCATTCCTATTTGTATCGAACATCGCTACAAACGAAATTGTGTACAACGCAGAAAAATTTATATCTGAAGAAACATATAATGACCTCTATAAGCGTACTCCAATTGAAATCGGCGATATTATATTATCAACAGTTGGTTCTTATGGTCATCCAGCAATTGTAAAAACAAACAAAAAATTCTTGTTTCAAAGACACATCGCATATTTAAAACCAATTCCAACTACTATAAATTCGATATATCTTCATCGTGCAATTTTATCAGATAATGTGCAAAGACAAATTGATGAAAGAGTAAAAGGAATTGCTCAAAAAACATTAAATTTATCAGAAATCAGAAAAATAGTAATTCCTGCTCCCCCTCTCGAATTACAAACCCAATTCGCCAACTTTGTCAAGCAAGTAGACCAATCCAAATCCATCCTGCAACAAGAACTCACCCAAACACAAACCCTCTTCAATTCCCTCATGCAGGAATATTTCGGGTAATAACAGCAACCCCATCCGGCACTGTTCGCACCAGATGGGGCTTTTCGTTGCTGTTTTGCAAAGCATTTCTTTTTTGCTGTCATGGAACAGAGTCTGCTTGTTCGCATGGTCGGTCAGACGCTACAGAAAAGAAAGGACAATGCTGTGCAAATCGTGGGGGCAATGAAAAGAATCGTTCGGTTACTGCATCTTGTAAGCGTCGATCATCTTCTTGACCATCATACCGCCAATCGAACCAGCCTGTCTTGCAGTCAGGTCGCCGTTATAGCCCTGCTTCAGGTTTACACCAACTTCGTTGGCAGATTCAACCTTAAACCGTTCCATTGCTTCTTTGCCCTTCTGTGTGAATTCGCCCTTCATATTAAAAACACCTTTCTCATTTTAGAATGTTGTTCCAGCAGGGTTTCTGCCGGTTTGTGTGCGGCGTTTTCGTCGCAATAGTAGTATCTCACCACAACGGCATTCTATCACAGGAAATTTTCAGCGGTATTTTTACATGAAATTGGGTCTTTTTCTGCTTATAAATGCTTCACTCTGTCTTGCACTTCTGCCCGCTTCGCATCGTTGAACCGGTCGAGTGTTCCCACCAGATAACCTGTAATCCGGCGAATCCGTTCAAAATTCTCCGGTGCAAACTGACATCGCAGGTCTACAAAATCTCCGTCCACCTGAATGGAAAGCTGTTCAATCTTCCGGTTCGGATAGGTTTTCTTGCTGTGCTTCACATATGCGGCAATCTCTGCATCTGAGAGCGTTCCGCCCGTAACGGTTACAGGAATCGAATCATATACTGTCATTGTTCCATACCTCCAAAATCGACCAGATAAAAATGAATGGTTTCTGATTCTATTATAAACCATCTCCGGCAATTTTGCAAGCGTTATCAAGAATTATTTTCATTTGATAATAATTCTTATTTATCATGACAGAATGATGTCCAGCACAAAAAATCCTTGACAGAAAAAAGAAAACATGATAAGATAAAATTAGTGAATTCGCAAAAAAACGAAAGGGGTTTTCTCATGAAAAAACGGACATTTCTACAAAAATTATGTGCCTTCTTTACGGTTTCCGCCCTGCTGCTGGGAACAGGTTCTGCCATTGCTCCGGCGGTATCTGCTGCTGCAGAGCCAGATGCTTGGCACGATGACTGGCTGCACGTCAATGACAATGCGGAAATCGTTGACCGGAACGGGAATCCGGTCTGGCTGACGGGCTGCAACTGGTTCGGCTATAATGTCGGCAGTCAGGTATTTGATGGCGTGTGGTCACAAAATATGCACGAAATGCTGACGCAAATCGCCGACCATGGCTTTAATCTGCTGCGGATTCCGGTTTCTACAGAACTGCTGCTGCAATGGAAAAACGGCGACCCTGACCCAGCAACGCCGAAAGTCAACGAATGGACAAACCCAGAACTAACCAAAGAGGGTGTTGTCGGCGGAACGGTAAAATACAGCTTCGATATCTGGAATCAGGCAATTGCTTGGTGTCGAGAGCTGGGCATTAAAATTATGATTGATATTCACAGTGCAGAAACTGCCTCCGCTGGACATCAAGTCAACCTCTGGTATACCGATAAATTCAGCACGGAGGACTGGTTCGAGGCACTGTCTTGGTTCGCAGATTATTACAAAGATGATGATACGATTTTAGCCATCGACCTGAAAAATGAACCGCACGGAAAAGCAGATGTCCCTGACAAAATGGCAAAGTGGGACGACACCACCGACCCGAATAACTGGAAATATGCAGCGGAACAGGCTGCCGCACACGTTCTGAAAGAAAATCCAAACTTGCTGGTTATGGTAGAAGGGGTCGAAGTCTATCCGAAAGAGGGATACGACTGGACAGCTCCGGCAATCGACTGGACAACCAACACCGAATATTATTATGGCACTTGGTGGGGCGGAAATTTCCGAGGAGCAAAGGAAAATCCAATTGACTTGGGCGAATATCAAAGCCAGTTGGTTTATTCTCCGCACGACTATGGTCCATTGGTTTATCAGCAGAAATGGTTCTATGAGGGCTTCACAAAAGAAACTTTGCTCAAAGACTGCTGGTATGACAACTGGTTCTATTTATTAGATGAAAAAGTTGCACCGCTGTTGATGGGCGAATGGGGCGGATTTATTGACTCCCAGCATGACCCGGACGGTTCTAATCAAAAATGGATGCTCGCACTGCGGGATTTGATGATTGAAAATCATATTCACCACACATTCTGGTGCTTCAATGAAAACTCCGGTGACACTGGCGGACTGGTTTATGACAACTTCGGAAAATGGGATGAAGATAAATATGCTCTTGTAGAGCCTGCTCTCTGGCAGACAGATAGCGGAAAATTCATCAGCTTAGACCATCAGACTGCTTTAGGTGCAAATGGCATTTCTCTGGGCGACTATTATGGCGGTTCTACCAATCCAACAGACCCTACAACCCCGACAGAATCCCCCATCAAGGGCGACGCAAACGGGGACGAAATGACCAATATTTTAGACTCCATGCTGATTCGGCGGTATCTGTTAAACCCGAAAACCATTCTTGTCACAGAGAATGCAGACTGGAACGAAAACAACACAGTCGATTTAACCGACTTGATTTCCTTGAATCGATTCTTGCTGAAACAGGATGTTTAACAATTTTAATTGGTTCATGCTTTAATGTTCCGCCTTTGCAAAAATTTCTTTAGAAACGCCAATCTCTCCTTTGAGCGTATAAGAAACGGTGCTGCACAGTGCCGTTTCTTTTTCTGTATCCGTCACCTGTTTCTCTAAAATCTCTACATCTGTCAAAAAATTCCGCTCGTATCGCTGAATCTGCTGTTCCAAGTCCTGTTTTGCTTCTTCTGGTGTAAATTGCAAGATCGTCTCTGTATATTCTCGATTGGTTTCCTGACAAATGGCAATCGGCAGCGAATTTCCAAAAATCGTCAACGGCGTTCGCTCTGTCATCGTTTGCCCGTAAGCATAAGGCTTTTGCGATTTGGAAAGTGGCAACTCCAACGTGAAAAAATCCAGACTCGTCTTTGTCTGTTCCCGTCCCGAACTGGTGCGAATCGTCTGTTCATACGCACAGGAAAAGGTTTCCTCTATCTGATAAATACCCTCAATATCTGCCATGGCATGGCGGAAGCGAATGTTTCCCTCTTCATCTATTTGCACGCCACTGACCAGCAATGTTCCCTTTTGCACAGGTTCTTTTACTGCACAAAGAAGTTGTCCGCTCCGCACCGTAACACCTGTGATTTCTGCATCATACGCAGACACGATATTACAGGGTACTCGCTTTTCTAGCGGTGCAACTTCTTCCGGCGTTTCTGTCACTTCCACCACCAACCGATTTCCGGTATGCCGCATAGCAACCCGACACAGTTCCGGAATTGCTGCCCGCAGCTGATGTTCACAGCGGCGAAATGGTACTGTCCCCATAAACGAACCTCTTTTTACGCCGCATTCCTCCAACACTGCACAAATTTTTTCATCGGAAATGGTGGTATTTCCCTGCACTTCAATCAGCATCACCACATTACAGCAGTAAATCAAAAAACAGCTCGCCAGTATCATTCCAATGGGGATTCCAAATCGCAGCCGATGCCGCCAGAGAAAAAATTGCAGCGTTTTGCAGGGCGTTTCTGTCACAACCATTCCATATTGTTCCGCCAGTTTCCGCATTTTCTTGCAGTCCTTGGCATATATCACGCCTTGTACAGTGTTTTTTTCTATCTGCTGCCCAAAACAGCGAACATGCTTTGCACGCAGAGCATCAAAAAATGCCGTTCCCTTTTTCCCCTGTGCAGCAATTCGGACAACGCCGAACACCTGCCCCCACAGTCCCCGTTTTTCTGCGGCTTGGCGTTTCATTTGCAGCGTCCTCCCCTCTGTTCCAGTTCAATGCTTTGCAGCGTTCCGTGAATCAAAACGCCATCGGTTGCGTAAGTATCCACTTGCAACGACTTGCCCCAGACGGAAATCTGCAAATCCTGCGTCTGAATGACAATCCGAATATCATTATATTCTAAAATGTGCCGACAATTCTCAATCCGAAGTTCCTGATTGCCAGCGACATACAACATGGGCTGTAAATGAAACCATTTCCGCCCCCATTCTGTCCAGCGTTCCAACAACCGCCATCACCTCACTGCACTATATGCGATGCAGAAAGAAAAAAGTACTTGAATCATTTGGCATATTTTTCACGAAAAATCGCTATGATAACATAGAACCTGCACCATCAAGCCCCACTCTATTTTACAGAAAAGAGGGATTTTCTTGACCGTTGGCACTTGCATCCTTCTATTATTATTGACCGTTGGCTGTCTGGTCTATGCTGCTCCGATTCATACAGCACTTGCGGAGGGTGTTTTTCTCTGTCTGCAAGTGATTCTGCCCTCGCTCTATGCGATGATGATTGCAGCACAGCTGCTCATTCGCACAAATGCCCATATGCTATTACTGAAACCGCTGCACCGCTTCACACAAAATGTACTACGAATTCCGGATGTATGCCTTGCAATTGAACCATTTGGCATATTTTTCACGAAAAATCGCTATGATAACATAGAACCTGCATCATCAAGCCCCACTCTATTTTACAGAAAAGAGGGATTTTCTTGACCGTTGGCACTTGCATCCTTCTATTATTATTGACCGTTGGCTGTCTGGTCTATGCTGCTCCGATTCATACAGCACTTGCGGAGGGTGTTTTTCTCTGTCTGCAAGTCATTCTGCCCTCACTCTATGCGATGATGATTGCAGCACAGCTGCTCATTCGCACAAATGCCCACACATTACTACTGAAGCCGCTGCACCGCTTCACGCAGAATGTACTGCGGATTCCGGATGTATGCCTTGCAATTTTTCTGCTCAGTCAGATTGGCGGTTATCCCATCGGTGCAAAATTACTGGACAACGAACTGCAAAACGGAACACTTCGTCCCAAACAAGCAGCCATTCTCTCCGGCATTTGTTTTGGCAGCGGCCCTGCTTTTCTCTTCGGAACGCTCTCCGCTCAGGCTGGAACGTCCGGCTGTTGGCTGCTGTTCGGGTCAATTTTGCTTGCAAATTTCAGTCTATTTATAATTGCCTGCCGATTTTTAAAGCTGCCCAACTTGCCAACCGTTTCCCTCCAACGCTTACAGGCGAAAACGCTCGTGGAAACTGTCACGCAATCTGGTGCAGCTTTGTTGCAAATGTGTGCGATGATTTTATTTTTCCGCTGTCTGATGACCGTTGCACAGGCTTCTGGACTGTATGACCTGCTTACCGTTCCGCTGCAATGGGGATTCCCGAAAAATACCGCAGAAGGCTTGCTGTCTGCTAGTCTGGAAATTACTGCTCTGACGCAGCTTGTTCCAAATACGCCATTATTACTGGCACTTTTTGCAGCTCTGCTCGCTTTCGGCGGTATTTGCGTACATTTACAGATTTTCACCATCACGGGCGGACGGCTTTCCCTGTGCTGGATGCTGTCCTTGCGGGTGTTGGCTGGAGGATTGGCAGCCGGATTCTGCTGGATTGGCTGTCAGGTGTTCCCAAATGCCGTTGTTTCACCGGAAATCTGTTCCGTTTCTGCTCCGGCGGTGCAGTATAGCCGTACAACACCCATTGCATCGTTGTTTTTGGTGGGGGCAACGCTGCTTTTATTGCAGGCAGCAGCAAAACAACGGGAATTGTGCAAACACACATAAAAAAATCAGCCCTGCTCTCGCAGGACTGACTCTCTCATCTGGTGATTTCATCTCGTCTATGTAACGGACTGCCTCAATCCAGAAAATCTTTTACCTTTTTACTTCTGCTCGGATGCCGCAGCTTCCGCAGTGCCTTTGCTTCAATCTGCCGAATCCGTTCTCTGGTGACATCGAATTCCTTGCCCACTTCTTCCAGTGTCCGGGAACGTCCATCTTCCAGACCGAACCGCAATTTCAATACCTTTGCTTCCCGATCAGTCAAAGTCGACAACACATCGTTCAGCTGCTCTTTCAACAGCATCAGAGAAGCTGCATCTGCCGGAGCTGGTGCATCATCATCCGGAATAAAGTCGCCCAGATGGCTATCTTCTTCTTCGCCGATTGGTGTTTCCAGAGAAACTGGGTCTTGTGCAATCCGCATGATTTCCCGTACCCGTTCCGCTGGCATGTTCAACTTTTCTGCAATCTCTTCCGCAGATGGGTCGTGACCAGTTTCATGCAGCAGCTGGCTGGAAACTTTCTTGACCTTGGAAATCGTTTCTACCATATGCACCGGAATCCGGATGGTTCTTGCCTGGTCGGCAATTGCACGGGTAATTGCCTGTCGAATCCACCATGTTGCATAGGTGGAGAACTTAAAGCCCTTGGTATAGTCAAACTTTTCAACTGCCTTCAGCAAGCCCAAATTGCCTTCCTGAATCAAATCCAGGAACTGCATGCCTCTGCCGACATACTTCTTTGCAATGCTGACAACCAGACGCAAGTTTGCTTCTGACAAGCGATTTTTTGCCTTGGTATCGCCCTCCGCCATCCGCTTGGCAAGTTCCGTTTCCTCATCGGAGGACAACAGCGGCACACGTCCGATTTCCTTTAGATAAACCTTTACTGGGTCATCAATCGCAATGCCTTCGGTGGAAAGTGCCATTTCTAAATCGTCCACCAAATCCGCATCTCCGCCTTTTCCGGAAATTTCTGGTGCAGTATCGTCAATAATCTTGATGTTCAAACGGTCACAGGTGTCATAAAAAGAGTTCAGCTGATCGACATCGAAATCCAGTTCTTCCAGTGCATCACTGATTTCCTTTGTGGTCAGTTCTCCGGTTGCCTTTCCCCGTTCCATCAGTTTTTCAATGGTCGTTTTTCCTTCCATGATTCCTCGTTCCTTTCCAAGGCGGACAATGCCGCATCATTGCCATGCTTGATTCTTCTTCTTTTTCTGTGCAACCAGTTCCAAAAGGGCTGCATCTGAATCCAACGCCTGCACCAAATGGGTTTGCAGCAGCTGAATACAATCCTGCACCTCCTGCGGACTGATTGGACAAGTCTGTTTTAAATTGAGCAGACGGCTCACCGTTCCCATTTCCTGCGGTGTTAGCTGCATTCCCAGAGCGGAAATCCAGCCATCTAATTCCTGTTGCTGGTGCTCCAGCAACAGTTGAAACAGCTTCTGATAAAATGGAACGGTAAACTGTTCTGGCTGCAAATGGTCTGCCAGTTTGGAAATCTGCTCCGGCTGTGACAGGAAATAACAGAGCAATCGTTCCTGTGCTCGCACCGTTCGGGAACTGCCTGCCATTCCGCTGACATCTGCTGCGGTTTGCTGTGCCGTTACCGTATGTGCAACCAGATTGCTGAATTCCTTTTTCTTCTGCATCTTCTGCCGATTTTTCTGCTTTCGATTGACGCTCACACGCAAAACATCTGCCGATATATGACATTTTTCAGTGGTTCGCATCAGATAAACTTCCCTTGTCACAGGGTCTGGAATCTGAATCAAAACTTCTGTGGCACGCCGTAACAGCGTTGCCCTGCCGTTTTCCGTCTGTAAATCCAGCCCCATTTCACAGCGGTCTAGTTGGAAATTGATAGCATCTTCCGAACCCTCTAAGAGCATCCGAAATCGTTCTGCCCCAAATTTCCGAATATATTCATCGGGGTCTTTTGCACCCTGCATCCGTAAGATTTTGGTTTCAATCCCCACTTCACTAAAATGCCGCATCGCCTTTTGCGTTGCTGCCTGCCCGGCTGCATCGCTGTCATAGGCAATAATCACTGTTTTTGCATACTGGGAAATTTTTCTTGCCTGGTCGGGTGTAATGGCAGTTCCCAACGTCGCCACAACATTTTCAAACCCTGCCTGATGAACGGCGATGACATCCATATACCCTTCCGCCAAAATCAGCGTGGTGGTTACAGAATTTTTGGCAAATTGCAGGGAAAACAAGTTTTTCCCCTTGTCAAATACCGGCGTTTGTGCAGTATTCAAATATTTTGGTTGGCTGTCATCCAACACCCGTCCACCGAATCCAATGACATTTCCCCGCAAATCAACAATGGGAAATATCACACGGTTTCGGAACGTATCAATGAGCGTTCCTCTTCGGGAGCGACGGGAAACATCTGCCAGCAACAGTTCCTCTTCCGTAAATCCCTGCTGTAGCAGATATCGGCTCAAGGCATCCCAAGTTTCCGGAGCAAAGCCCAGCCCGTACTTTTTAATAGTGGTCGTAGTTAAACGTCGCTGAATGAAATATTGCAGCCCTCGTTTATCGCTGCCAGTCAGCATTCGATAATAGAAATTGGCAGCGGCTCGATTCACAGCGAGAATCCGCTTTCGCATACGGGACTGTTTTTCATCTGCCCCTTGTTCGGGAACGGTCATACCGCTGTTTTGTGCCAGCAGTTTCACCGCATCCATAAAATCCAGATTTTCAATCTGCTGGATAAAGGTGATGACATCGCCACCAGCCCCACAGCCGAAACAATAGAAGCTTTGCGTATCGGGAAATACCGTAAAAGACGGTGTTTTTTCCGAATGGAACGGACAATTGCAGACGTAGGTTCTGCCACGCCGTTTCAAATCCACATAAGTGCGTGCGATTTCTTCCAGCGGACACGCATTCCGCAGCTGTTCCAGAAACACATCAGAAACCATCTGCTGTCACCTGCCTTCCATCGTTCTCCGCATACAAGGCGTTCTTGTGGTTGTTTTCCTATGAATCACAGCAGTTCCGGCGGCAACCGGTCTGCAACCTCCGCAAAATCTGCATCCAATTGTTCCCCGACCTGAATGGAAATTTCTCCGTTTGTCAGTTCAATCATATCTGCTTGGAACGACGCTGTTAAGCCAGCTGGTACAAGCAACGACAAGGTTACCGTATCGCCGAAATCCGCATTCTGCTGCAAAATGGGCAGCTGCGGCAGTTGATAGGATACCTTTCCATAGAGAGAGTACGCCATTTTTAAGGTCACTGGATGACAGGAAATTTTTGTCTGAATCTGTGCTGCTTCCACTGCCAGTGCAGCACTGTGGGAATACGCCCGTACCAAACCGCCGCCGCCCAGCAGAATGCCGCCAAAATAACGGGTGACCACACAACAGACATCGGTGAGGTTCTGTTTTTGCAGGACATTCAGGACGGGAACGCCAGCCGTTCCCTGCGGCTCGCCGTCATCGGAATAACGGGTCATATGGTTTTCCCGCAAGATATAAGCATAAACATTGTGTCGGGCTTTGCGGTTCGCCTTGCGAACTTCTTCAATACAGGCAATGGCAGCGTCTGCTGTCTGTACCGGCACCAATGTTGCAATAAATTCTGATTTTTTTTCGATAAAAGAGGCAGTCACTGCCTGTGCAATGGTTCGGTATCCCATGGAACGCCTCCAATCGTTTTATGTAGACAAACAGGACGGTAAGAATCATATGCCTTACCGTCCTGCTCCGTTGGTCTGTTTGCGTACAGATGAGATACCGTTTTCGTACCATCTGTTTCTTCGCAGGGAAGAAGATCTGTTCGCTTACTTGTCCAGATTAAACCGCTTCTTGAAACGGTCAACACGTCCGCCAGTATCTACCAGCTTCTGTTTACCGGTAAAGAACGGGTGGCACTTTGCACAGATTTCAACCTTGATGTCCTTCTTGGTGGACATGGTTTCCATTACGTTGCCGCAGTGACAAGTGATGGTGGTCTTTTCAAAAGTCGGGTGCAGTCCCTTTTTCATGTAGTTTCACCTCTTTCTGTTGTTTTTACCGATTCCGAAGAATCGCAATAAAATACAGCAGCCCATCCGCCTTGAGGCAGACAGTAGTCCTGTTATTTTCTGAAAGCATGACATCACATCATGGAATCTTATTATACTACTTTTGATGGCGGTTGTCAAGAGAATCGATATTTTTTTACGTTTTTTTCATGATTTTACTATATGTGATGGGGTGCTCTGTGGAAAATAATCTGCTTTGCTCTTCGGAGAACCTCCTGCGTACGGTTCGGCAAGGCTGGGGCACATCCCCAGCTTGCCTTGGGAATCGCAATTGCCCCTGAAACCTTGTATCTCATTACAACCTTCTGATTTTGAAGGCAATTGCGATTCTATTTCGATTTTTCTTAGATTTCCGTTGCATTTCATCAAAACCTTCGTTAAGGAGGGCAGCTTGCCCTCCTTAACAAACCACCTCGCCGAGCTGAGCCAGCTCGACCGCAGTTCGCCTACGGCGTGAAAAAAATTGCGTTATTCTACAACGATAATTTGGTCGTTTCTTCTCGGCTTCTTTTCTGGCTGTTCGCCCTTTGCATAGCCCAAAATGCAGCATCCAACGCCAATTTCATCATCAGAAACGCCCCATTTTTGCAGCAATGCTCTGCCCTCCGGCAATTCACTCATTTCCTTTGCCCGATGAATCCAGCAAGCACCCAATCCCAATGCGTGTGCTTCCAACAGCATATTGCCAATGGCAAGGCTGCCATCTTCTACATAAGTATGCACATTCCGGTCAGCCAGCACCCAAATGACAACGGGTGCTCCATAAAATGGGTCGCTGGTTGTGCCCATAATATCAGCGTTCATCTTAGAAAGTTCATCCCGAATTTCCCGATTCTTGACAACAACAAACTTCGTTGCCATCCGACCTCTGCCGTTTGCAGCATACTGTCCAGCCTTCAACACTTTCTCGATATCCGCATCAGATACCATTTGGTCGGTATAACTCCGAACGCTCTTTCTGCTCATCATTGCTTCTAACATCGTCTGTTCCATGGTATTTGTCCTCCTATTTTCTTATCAAATCAACAACACCGCACAAAAATATGCGGTGTTGCGTGTATCAAAATTCAATTACAGCCCGTTATTGTTCCCACTTGTTGCACAGCTGGGTCAGCTGGTCTGCCATCTTTGCCAATTCCTTGTTGGAGTAGCCACGTGCATTCTGAATATAAGCAGTGACACGATCCAATGCAATTTGCAGGCGGTCATAGGTTGCAGATGCCTTTACAGACTTCGGCTTTTCCAGATAAACCGGCTCTGCTTCATGCAAGAACTGCCCACTTGCCACATCAAATTCTGTTCCGCTATAGGGTGCATAGGCAGAAATACCCTGCTCATTCAGCAATTCCGTGAATGTATCCGCAGCGGTTGTTTCTCCATGAATGACAAAGACCTTTTTCACCTGCTGTACGTGCTGAATCCAAAGTTCCAGCCCTTTCTGGTCAGCATGGCCACTCATACCCTGCAACTGCTGAATCTGTGCGGCAACTTTTACCGATTCGCCGAACAGTGTCACATAGTTTGCACCCTCCAGCAATCGCCGCCCCAATGTGCCGACAGCCTGATAGCCGACAAACAAAATCGTATTTTCCGGCTTCCAGAGGTTGTGCTTCAAGTGATGCTTAATCCGTCCTGCTTCACACATACCGCTCGCAGAAATCACAATCTTACTGCGAGTATCTGCATTGATTGCCATAGAGGCTTCACTGGTGACAGCCGTCCGCAACCCAGATACCCCGATGGGATTTTCGCCCCGCTGTACATAGGCAAGGGCTTCCTCATCAAAGCAACTTTCCTTGTTTCGCTGAAAGATTTCTGTCGCCTCAATGGCAAGCGGACTATCCACATAAATCGGAACATCCTGATACTTCCCGAGCAAATTCTGGTCTTTGATTTGCTTTAGAAAATACAGCAATTCCTGCGTTCTGCCCACAGCAAACGATGGAATAATGACGCTTCCGCCCCGCTGGAAGGTTTCCAGCAGAATTTGCACGAAATCCTGAATATAATTCTTTGGCTTTTCGTGCAGGCGATTGCCATAGGTGGATTCCATGATGACATAATCCGCAGTATCGGCATACTGTGGGTCACGAATCAAGGGCTGATGGAAGTTCCCAATATCACCGGAGAACAGCAGCTTTTTGCTGATACCGTTTTCCTCCAGCCAAATTTCAATACTGGACGATCCGAGCAGATGCCCCGCATCCAAAAACCGGATCGTAATGCCATCTGCAATGGAAATTTTCTCTCCATAAGGATGCGGAACGAAGTGTTCCAGCGACCCTAACGCTTCCTGCATGGTGTAAAGCGGTGTATAGATATCGCCACCGCTGCGTTTTGCCTTTCGATTTCGCCACTCTGCTTCAAATTCCTGAATGTGGGCACTATCTCGCAGCATAATCTGGCAAAGTGAAACGGTTGCCTGTGTGGCATGAATTTCCCCACGGAATCCGCCTGCATACAACAGCGGCAGCAAGCCCGAGTGGTCAATGTGGGCATGGGTCAAGAATACATAGTCAATTTCCGATGGAGCACAGGGAACACGGATGTTCTCATAGACATCTCTTCCCTGCTCCATGCCATAGTCAATCAAGATGCGTTTTCCACACGCCTCCAGATAGGTACAGCTGCCGGTGACTTCATGGGTCGCACCAATAAACAACAGTTTCATATCGCTTCACACCTTTCTTTCCGTCAATTTTAAAAAATATAGATTCTTATGCTTCTTTCTTGGTATACAGCAGGTACTTTCTTGCGAAGAAGTTCCAGAAGAATGCCACTGCTGTGGAAACTACCTTGCTCAAAATCTGATACAAGCTTGTCACATCTGCCAACGCCCAAGCAAATCCCTTTGTAATGCCGATGGTCAATAGCAATCCCACAACGCCAATCGCCGCAAACGAGAGAAACTCTAAAAAGCGGTTCTGCATTTTGGATTGCTTGAAAATCCAGAATGTACTAAGAAAATAGTTGACCAGCAATCCGGCAACGAATGACAAGCCATTGCAGAGAGCTGCATAGCCAGAACCGGAAAAGACCAGATAAAACAGCAGCGAGGACAATGCCCAGTCTACTATTGTTGCGAAACCGCCGACAAAACAATACCGGAAAAATTGGATAAACGTATTTTCTGTATCACCGGAAAATAACTTTTTGAATTGATGTTGCTTTAAAATTTGCTTGACTTCTGTCAGATGTTCTGATTTCATGTTGAATAATTCCCTTCTTTTTTGCGATGAATTGCAAAATTCGAAATCTTACAATTCTTTAGATGGCACATCGTTAATTTTTCCAATGACAAACCGCATCAAAATGGTTGCATCTTTATCATCAAGAATGCCATCATCATAGCAATCTGCACATTTTCCGGCAGATTCTGACAATGTAATGACATTTGCCAATGCCTTATTCATAACAATTGCATCCGCCAAATCGACAACGCCATCCTGATTCACATCTCCATAATAAATTTCAGCACCTGCTTCTGTTGTCGCTGTGGTTGTGGATTCTGTAGTAGTTGCTTCTGTCAGAGATGTTGTAGTAGCTGGCTTGGATTCTGTAGTGGTAACTTCTGTTGCAGAAGTTGTAGTAGCTTCAGATTCGGCGGTTGTTGCATTTGTTACAGTCGTGGTTGTGGTTGTTGTAGTGGTAGCTGTTGTGGTGGTTGTCGTGGTTGTTTCTGCTGGTTTTGGTGTGCTGCCGTTCGGCTCTGTACCGCCAACCAGTTCACCGCCAGCGTAAACACAAATATAATCACTCTTGACTTCATTGCCATCACCAAACATTTCCGAATCAGTCAAGACTGGCAAATCCTGATAGCTCCAGTCGTTGGAGGCATCCCACTGATCGCCATAGTACAAGCCAACCGAGCACTGATATTTCTTGTTGGAATTTGCAATGGTATAGCCATCCCATGCCACTTCAAAATAATAGATATTCGGGTCATAGGATGCATCATACTGGAACGGCCCAGAAATTACGCCGTCTGCTGGTGCTGCTTCCGTTGCAGCCTGGTCATACAATTCTGTTGCTTGTACCAAACTTGGATCGGTCATTTCCTTTGTATTGAAGAAATAACGAACCGTAACATCTGTTCTCGGCGTAATGGAATCGGTCATGACTTTCATAGAAATCTTTGTTGTTCCTGCTCCGCCTGCACACGGGTTATTGACTGCAAATGCTTCAACCCAGTAGTTATTGCCGCCGCCTTCTTCTCCGTTGTTTTCTTCCTTCGGTGGGAAATCTGGCGTTACCTGCATGGAGTCATCGCCGAAATATGCATACAATCCCGCACTTGCACCGACAAAGGCTGCGTTATAGTCAATGGTTACTTCGTTATAAATCCAGTCTGCGGTAACATCATTGTGTTTATCGGAGGCATCTGGCCCACCAACCAATGCACCATACAGAACATGCCGCTGCTCTCTGGTATCTTCTGCTCTGGTTAAGCCGGAAGCTGCACGGTGATGCGGATACTTTGCAGCATTCTCGCTATATCCGACAATATAAGCCCGATTCATCGGATTGTTGCCCATCAGATATTGCATCTGTTCTTTTGCCCATTCGCTGTATTCGGATGGTTTTCCATTGTTGTTGTACTTGTCATAAACCAGTGCACACAGCTGTGCAGCAGTATTATATCGGGCAGAGCCCCAGGTATTCAGCCAGAAATAGCCTGCCGGTGTAATCGTTCCGACACCGCCTGTCATATAAGTGGTGATTGCCTTTGCAACGGATGCCCAGCAATCCATTTCTTCATAGGGCGATTTTTCAGCAGCTTCCTTGTACTTTTCAATAAACTGCGGATAAACGTGCTCGCCTTCCTTGGCAGGCTTATCCTCTGAAATTTCGCCTAAAATACACTGCACACCGTTCCACATATCATTCCAGCAATATACATAGCACGGTGCTGCATAGTAGTCATAATACGGGTAAATTTCCTGCAAATAGCTTTCATCGCCGGTGATTTTAAACAGCCATGCTGCTGCCCAGCAGTAATCATCTTCCCACTTGGAAGATACATAATAGGATTTCGGGCCGTCTGCATTGTCACTCAGCTGCTTTTCATGGCTCTTTGCGAACTGGAACAGTGCTTTTGCATAGTCCAAAGACTGTGCTGCATAGTCTGGGTCAGTATCCTTAAAGTTCAAATAGTTGATTGCCAGCGAAGCAGCTGCTGAGGCAACATAATCGGTTTGCGGTTTGTCGCCTGTCAGGAAAAAGGCAGGTCTTGCCATGGTATCTACTTCCGGAGAGTTCCAATAAGCGTGGTCAATATCGCCATCACCCACCTGATAACAATGTGCAACGACTTCGCCATTTTCATCTCGGAACGTGCACTTCATCAGGTAATCGTTAAAATACCGCAAGATTGTTTCAATGTGGTCATCCTGTCCTGTCTTTTTGTAGGAATCCCGAAATTCATAATAGCCCCAGCCCAAGGTAGAAGCGGCATAGTTTTCCGGCATACCAAACTTTACATGGTCGCCAGCGTCATGGAATCCGCCGGAAACATCTACATAGCCATCACCATCCGGATCAAGAATGTCCCGATACTGGTCGATGAACGATTGCGACAAGTTCGTGCCAACTTTATCTTCTCCCATTGGCTGCAACGGCACTTGTGCGTCATAGGTGTGACAGTTGCCACGCCACTGATAGCGGTTGTTTTCGGCAACTTCTGTTCCGCACATATTGCCATCATAGAAATAAATGGAATACTGCAATGCTTTCGCATAATTATACTCCACTTCGTCCGCAGCAGATGCCTGCAATCCGGATGGAATGCTGACTGCTGTCTGCAACAATACTGCTCCCAACAATCCTGCAAGCAGACGTTTTCCAACATGTTTTTTCTGTTTCATTCTGATTTTCCTTTCTGTATCATTTGATCTCATAAAAAACGGATGAACTGCTTTTATTATACAGCAACTTGTATTAAAAGTCAATTTATTTTTTGCAATTTTACTAGGATTCTAACCAAAAAATCTGGTTGGTGTATCCGTTTTTTTAGAAAAATCAGATTTTGTTCTATTTTTATTTTATAATTGTCCAGCTGCAGTCTTTGCATAAATAATTAAAATCTCAACAGCATCTGTCGTATCAATTCTTCCATTTCCATCCATATCCACCCGTCTTTTTGCAGCTTCTTCTACATCAGGGTCTTCTGAATACAAATATGCTGCTTGTCCGGATGCCATTTTTGCATAATAGGTCAATACCCGAATCGCATCTACGATGGAAAGTCGTCCATCTAAGTTCAAGTCACCTTTCAGTTCCGTTGTAACTTGCGTTGTCTGCCCTGTAACCGCTGTTGTCTGCGTTGTTACACCTGTCGTTACAGTGGTAGCCGTTCCGCCGTGCTGATGGGTTGTGGTGGTCGTTGTTGTGACAAACTGCGGTGTTGTTGTTGAAACAATGCTGGTTTCTGGTCGATTTGTGGTTGCAGCGATTGTTGTTGTGGTGACAACTGCCGTTGTTTCTGCTTTTGTCGCTGTTGCTTGACTTGTTTCTAATTTGCTTGTCGTTTCAAGTGCTGCTGTTGTAACGGCTGCTGTTGTCTGATTGCTTGCTGTTGTTTCGGTTTTGGTTTCAGTTGTTGTAGTAACATTCGCAGAAACAGCTGTGGTTGTGGTTGTAATCACATTATCCAATGAAAGTGAATCGAATCCATTCAAAGCTGCATAGTATGCACCAGCTGTATATTTATAAAAGCAGATAAAAAAGCCTTTTACCATAGAATACGTACCTGCTTCCGCAGAATCTGTTTGATAGCCAAATGCATAGTCTTCAATTGTTGTAATTGTTTTCGGCAAAATAATGCTTTTCAAAGACGGACAATCCAAAAATGCACCCGTCTGCACTTCCTGCACGCCATCGCCGAATACAACTGCTTCCAACTGGTCACAAGACTGAAATGCATATGCCGAAATAACAGATGCACCGTTTAACATCACTTCTTTCAAAGAATTGGCATCATAACAAGCATACGGCTCTATCGTTTCAACTGTTTCCAGAACGGTCAAAAATTGCAGCTGCATGGCATCTTGAAATGCATAGCTATCAATGGTCTTTACTGTTTCCGGAATGGTATAATCGGATTGTGAACTGCACGGCGGATAGTAAACCAATGTTGCTTGGTCAGCTGTCATCAAGACCCCATCAATTGCCGTATAATATGGATTTTCTGCTGCAACTGTCACTTCCGACAATGAAATACAGCCCGAAAATGCATTGGCTGAGAGGTCAGAAACAGCTGCTGGCAAGTGCATTCTCTGCAAGGAACTGCAATTTTCAAACGCATTGGATTTGATACTTTCTAAAGTATCCGGCAGCTGCACTTCCTGCAAAGCCGTACAATTTCTAAAAGCAGCAACAGAAATATTCGTCAATCCTTCTGATAATGTCACTCGCTGCAAGGCAATGCAGTCTGCAAAGGCAGAATCCGGCAAAGTCTGCACCCCTGATGGAACGATCACTTCTGACAAAGACTGACAGTTGGAAAATGCCATCATACCGATTCGACGCAGATTCTCCGGCAATATCATTCGCTGAATGGCGGTACAATTCATAAATGCACCATCTCCAATTGTCTGCAAGTCCTTTGGCAGTGTGATGTCATACAAGGCAGTACAATTAGAAAATGCCATTGCTCCAATTGAAAGAACCGATACTGGCAATTCAATTTTGGACAGAGAAGAACAATCTGCAAATGCTGCATCTGAAATTAAAAAAACCGTATTTGGAATATCAGTTACTTCTCCATAACGTCCGCTGGGGCAGCGAATCAAAACTTTTTCGCCCTTATCCAACAGCAGCCCATTTTTAACACAATACACTGGATTTTCTTCGGCAACGGTGAAAACCTGCAAGTTCTCACAATCATGAAACGCTGTGCTGCCGATTTCAATCACACTGGCTGGAATCACAACTTCCACCAATTGATTTTGTTTGATAAATGCATCATCTTCCACTCGTGTGACAGGCAAGCCGTCAATCTCTGCAGGGATTTCTAAAGTGCCCTCAATCGTCCCTACATACCCGACAATCGTAACTTCATTTTCAGATACCTGATACTGAAACTGCTCCCATTCCTGCACTTGTCCCACGTTTTCTGTAGTCGCTGCGGTGGTGGTTTCCGGACTCCAGTCCTCTTCCAACGCTGCTGCACCATTCGGCACGAACAGCCAACCTTGCAGCAATACCAGCATGGATAATATACAGGAAATTCCTTTTCTCAAAATTTTTTTCATAAAGCTTTCTCCCTTCACAAAAAGCATCCCTTCTCTTTTTATTATACAAGATAAATAGGAAAATGTAAAGAAAAAATTGTAAATGTTCCGCTCCGAAAAAACGAGAAACGTGCCCGACAATCATTGTCGAACACGTTTCGCTTAGAGGAAAAAATGAAAAAAGAAATTATCCAACATATGGAAGATTCTTAACATCTTCGCTGCCCAGAATAAACTTCATCAAAACAGATGTATCCTTATCATCGATTGTTTCTGTTCCATCTTCCTGATTGCAGTTTGCATTTGCAACTGCAACTGGTGTCAAGGTAATCAGCTGTGCCAGATACTTATTCAAATGGATTGCATCCAGCAGGTCTACCTTTCCATCCAAGTTGACATCCCCAACATTTTTACCCGGCAGAACGCTTGCAGAAGTTGTTGTGGTGGTTTCTTCGGTCGTGGTTGTTGTTTCTTCTGTAACAGTCGTTTCTTCCGTTACGGTTGTTGTTTCTTCGGTTGCTGTCGTAGTTGTTTCTTCTGTTGTTGTTGTGGTGGTTTCTTCCGGTGTGGTAGTCGTTTCTTCTGGTATCGTTGTGGTTTCTTCGGTTGTGGTGGTAGTTTCTTCCGTTGTAGTCGTTGTTTCTGTGGTAGTGGTTGTGGTTTCTGTTGTGGTGGTAGTGGTAACTTCACCGCCGTTTGCAACTGCTACTTCATCCGGATATACAGTTACTTCGTCGCCAATCTGTGCAACAACACTGCCGGTCTGATACTTGTCATATAAACCTGCTGCTGCTGCAACTAAGCCGACCTGATAGTCAATTGCAACTTCGTTGGAAGTGGCATCTGTTGCATTGTCTTTATAGGTCGTAAAGTCCGTGCTGGTCGGGCCGCCAACCAATGCACCATACAATACATGTCCATTGCTGGAGGAATACTTTCCATCCCAAGAGTTCCATTCATGCCAGTCATCGCTTACTTTCAAGTTCGATGCTGCACGGTGGTGCGGAGAGGTTGCAGAAACAGCATTATAGCCAACAACCAGACAAACATTTGCATTGTTGTCACCTAAAATATAGTTCATCTGCTTCTTTGCCCATTCGGTATAGTCTACACCAGACTGTTCATATTTGGAAGTGACCAACGCACAGTACTGCATCAAAACATCATATCTTGCACTGCCCCAGCTGTTCATGACATAGAACTGATTCTGGTTTGCGTTGACTTTCTGCCCAATATAGTTGGTTGCAAAACTCCAGTTTCCAGTGATTTCAGCGTTGATGATGGCTGCACCCAACTGAGAGTTTGCATAGCAGTAATCCTGTGTCCAGTCGTTTTTAACTTGTGTATACTTGCTGTTTTCGGTCAGATATGGTTCTTCCCCGGTTGCCAGATACAGCCAGCCTGCTGCCCAGGAAATATCATCCTGTACATCCTTTGCACCGCCAGCATATGTATTCTGGTCATAAGTAATCGTACGGTATTTATCAGCAAAGTTATACAGGGCAACCGCATACTTCAAATCTTCTTCGTTACCGAAGTTCAAATAGCTCTGTGCCAGAGAAGCGGCATACTGTGCAGCAATATCGCTTGCCCCATCCGTCGTGGAATAGGTTTCACTGCTGCCGTGATCCCACATCTGTTCCGGAGCCCACCATTTCGCATGGTCTGATCCATCTTCGCCAACTTCATAGATGAACGATGTTACAGTGTCGCCAGATAGCGTTGTGCATCTCTTAAAGAATTCGTTGAATTCATCGCTGATCACCTTAAAGTGTGCAGTCGTTCCGGTCTTCTGGAACTGGTCTTTGTATTCATAATATGCCCAGCCCAAGGTAGAAGCGGTAAATCCGGCAGTCTGTCCGCATTTAATTGCATCGCCGGCATCGTGAAAGCCGCCCAGTGCGACATCTCCGGTATGGCAATTATCTCTCCAAGAGAATGCAGAAGTTTCCCCTACCTTGTCCCCGCACATATTTGCATCATAGAAATACAGCGAATATTGCAGCAGTTTTGCATAGTTGTCCAGTTCCAAATCTGCTGCATTGGCAGAATAAGAACGCACGCCGACTGCGGTTGCACTCACTGCCATCACCGCTGCGGCAATTCCGGCAAATATCCGGTTTTTCTTTCCCTGTTTCTTCATGTTTTCTTCCATCCCTTCTGTTTTTCACATCGAATATGAATGATATTACTATAAGGATACCATAATTTATACAAAATGTCAAGGTGAATCATCACAAAAGTTGTATATCTTTTTATGCAAACTTGGATTTTAATTTCCATTTGTTAGCAATTGCGAATTCGATTCATTGACAAAGCATCTGCTGCATGGTATAATAACATCAGACAGCCGCTTTCGGCTGCACTTTATGGAAAAAAGGTGACGAGAGAACGATGTATCTTCCAAACTCCACAAAAGCAGCAGAATTTCTCTGCCACGAAGAAGTGATGCAGACGCTTGCTTATGCACAGGAAAACAAAAACAATCTTCCAATGATTCAGGAAATCTTAGCCAAAGCCCGCTTACAAAAAGGGTTGACGCACCGGGAAGCCTCTGTTTTGCTTGCCTGTCCATCGGAAACCGTCTGGGAAGAACTCTACCAATTAGCAGAAGCCATTAAACTGGACTACTACGGCAAGCGAATCGTATTATTTGCTCCGCTCTATCTTTCCAACTACTGCGTGAACAGCTGCGTTTACTGCCCGTATCATGCCAAAAACAAGCATATCTGCCGAAAAAAACTGACACAAGAGGAAATCAAACGAGAAGTCATTGCGTTGCAAGATATGGGACACAAACGGCTGGCTCTGGAGGCTGGCGAAGACCCCCTGCACAACCCTATTGAATACATTCTGGAATCCATTGACACAGTTTATCACATTCAGCACAAAAACGGAGCAATTCGCCGAGTCAATGTGAATATCGCTGCAACTACAATCGAAAATTACCGGAAATTGCATGACGCTGGAATTGGAACATATATCCTGTTCCAAGAAACCTACCACAAGGAGCAATACGAAAAACTGCATCCGGCAGGGCCAAAACACAATTATGATTACCACACCGAAGCCATGGACAGAGCCATGCAGGGTGGGATTGATGATGTCGGGCTGGGCGTTCTGTTCGGGCTGCAAACATATCCCTATGAACTTGCTGGCTTGCTAATGCATGCAGAACACTTAGAAGCAACTTATGGAGTAGGTCCACACACGATTAGTGTTCCCCGCATCAAGCATGCAGATGATATTGACCCGACTGCATTCGATAACAGCATTGACGATGAAACCTTTGCAAAAATCTGCACCGTTATTCGGATTGCTGTGCCGTATACGGGCATGATTATGTCAACTCGAGAGGGAAAAGCCGTTCGGGAACGGGCGTTGCAGCTGGGGATTTCACAAGTCAGCGGTGCATCCTGCACCAGTGTTGGCGGATACGATACGCCAGAACCAGAATCCGAAAATTCTGCTCAATTTGATGTCAGCGACCGCCGCACCTTGGATGAAGTTGTCCGCTGGCTGATGGAATTGGGATACATCCCCAGCTTTTGCACCGCCTGCTATCGGGCTGGCAGAACCGGCGACCGGTTCATGTCCCTCTGCAAGAGCGGTCAAATTCAAAACTGCTGTCACCCGAACGCCCTCATGACATTAAACGAATATTTGGAGGATTACGCAAAGCCGGAAACTCGTGCCATCGGAAAAGCCCTGATTCAAAAGGAACTGCTGAACATTCCAAATGAAAAAGTACGGGCGATTGCAGCCGAACACATTACAGAAATGGCTGCTGGAAAACGAGATTTCCGCTTCTAATTCTACTGCACCTCAAAGACAAGGAGATGCACCATGAACACTGCAAAAAAATGGATTGCCGCTTTTTCGGCAGGATTATTTGCCCTTTCCGCCTGTCCGCTGCTCACTTCCGTGCAGGCTGCTGATGTTGACCGAGAACAAGTCTTACTGGACACCTATCAACAATGGAAGAAAACTTATGTGACCGAGGACACTTATATTTCCTCTGGCAAGCCACAGTATTATGTTTCCTATGAAGAAAATCGCTATGCTGGAGATGGTGTTTCTGTTCCAGTCACTGTTTCTGAAGCACACGGCTACGGCATGCTGATTACGGTTTGTATGGCGGACTATGATGCACAGGCAAAAGATACATTCGATGGAATGTACCGCTATTATCGGGCACATCTCAGCGATATTGGTGAAAATTTGATGTCCTGGCAGCAATGCGACAATGGTTCTGCTCTGATTGACGGGGCAACCGACGGAGCGATGCAGGGCGGAGATGCAGATTCTGCAACGGATGGCGATTTGGATATTGCCTATTCGCTGTTGTTGGCCGACCAGCGTTGGGGCTCTAGTGAGGAAACACCTTATCGGGAAACGGCTCTTGCCATGATTCAAGATATTATGGACTATGAAGTCAATCAAGAGGACTGGCTGTTACAGCTGGGCGACTGGGTGCATGAATGTGACCCGAGCGATTCTTACTATTCCGCAACCCGTTCTTCTGACTTTATTCTGCAATATTTTCCAGTTTTTGAAGCGATTACCGGCGATAAACGCTGGGGAAAATTATATGATGGAACATGTGCAGTGATAGAAAGCATCACCGCTGAACAATCCACGGGACTGCTGCCGGATTTCATCGTAAAAAATGCAGCGGGGAAATTTGTTCCAGCTCCGGAAAACTTCTTGGAAGATGTCACTGATGGCACATATTCCTATAACAGCTGCCGGACTCCGTGGCGATTGGGAATGGATTTGCTCTACCCTTCCGAAAAGGGTGCAAATGATACCGTAAAGACCGTTATTCACAAGCTGAACAGCTGGATTCAGGCGGAAACCAATAGCGATCCGGAAAATATCGTTGCTGGATATAAACTGGATGGCACACCAACGCAGGATTATGATGACCTCTGTTTCACTGCTCCGTTCTTAGTGGCTGCTGCCTGCGAAGATTCTGCATCTTCTTGGGAACAGGCATTATGGGACACGCTTGCCGACTATGGCACAGATGTTTATTTCGGTGACACCATCCGCATGCTGTGCATGATTTCTGTAACCGGAAACTGGCTTGTTCCAGAAATTGCAACAGATTCCACAAAGGGCGATTTGGACGGTGATGGAACTACCACGGTTTCAGACTTGGTTCTATTGAATCGGTATTTGCTGCGGTTGGAATCGCTCACCGCAGAACAGGGCAATCGTGCCGACTGGAACGATGACCAACAAATCACCGTTGTAGATGCCATGCTGATGCGACGTTCATTATTATAAGGAGGATGCTCCATGGAAGCAGGTTTACAGCAAACACCCAGTGCTGACCGCATTCACATTGCCTTTTTCGGCAGAAGAAATGCTGGAAAATCCAGCTTAGTGAATGCCATTACCAATCAAACCATGTCAATTGTGTCAGAAATTCAAGGAACAACGACTGACCCCGTTCGCAAGGCAATGGAATTGCTTCCACTGGGGGCTGTTGTCATCATTGACACGCCGGGTCTAGATGATGAAGGAACTTTGGGCAGCCTGCGGATGCAAAAGACGAAAGAAATTTTGCACCGCACGGATTTGGCTGTCATTGTCATCAACAGCACCATTGGAAAGACAGAACTGGAAACAAAATTGGAAGCAGATTTGCAGCAACGACAGATTCCCTTTTTGGAGGTCTACAATCAATGCGACCTGCACATGCCGGAACAGCTGCCGGATGGAGCAATTGCAGTCAGTGCAAAAACTGGATTCCACATTTCAGAGCTCAAAGAAAAAATGGCTGCCTGCTATCAGAAACAAGCACCGAAAAAAACAAGCCATTCCCTGCTGGGAAATTTTGTCCAGCAGGACGACATCATTTTATTAGTCACACCGATTGATGAATCCGCTCCAAAGGGACGGATGATTCTGCCGCAGGTGCAGGCGATTCGCTCCATTTTAGATGAAGAAGCCATTTGTTTGGTTGTTCAGCCACAACAGTTGCAGCGAACGCTTTCACTATTAAAACAGCCGCCGAAATTGGTTGTGACGGATAGTCAGGTATTTCAACAGGTCAACCAGATTGTTCCAGCAGAAATTGCCTTGACTTCATTTTCTATCTTATATGCACATTATCACGATGTACTGCAAAAGGCAGTGACTGCCGCCGCTACGCTGGAATGTTTGCAGAACCACGACCGAATTTTGATTGCTGAAGGCTGCACGCATCACCGACAGTGCAACGACATCGGAACGGTCAAGCTGCCGAACTGGATACAAACATACACAGGAAAAACGCTGGATTTCACATGGACTTCTGGGAATGCGTTTCCGGATGATTTAACCCCATATCGGCTGATTGTTCACTGCGGCGGATGTATGTTGCAGCCACGTGTGATTCAGTATCGAAAAGAGTTGGCGGCGAAAGCTGGCGTTCCGTTCACCAACTATGGAACATTGATTGCCTATGTACATGGGATTTTGCGGCGAAGTGTTTCGATTTTTCCGGGATTGCAAGAAAAAATGTCTCATCATATTCACGAAACAGATTGACATTTTTTCATAAATGTGGTATATTATATACAATGTCGGGATTTTCCGCATATTACTTCTAATTCTAAAAGGAGCGTATACGAATATGGCAAAAAATTATTCACCGGAAATTGCAACCGCAGTTGAGGAATTTTTTAAAAAAGAGGAATTGAACTATATCCCTTGCAATGAAAATGGTGTCATTCGCAGCGGAATGATGCTTTCTTCTCAGATTCACAGAGTCGATATTTATATGGACATCCGGAAAGACGGTTACAGCATGATTTCTGTTTTTCCGCTGCATGCAGAAGAAAAAGCTCGTCCGGCAATTGCTGAATTTCTGACACGGGCAAACTATGAAATCAACCTCGGCTGTTTTGATATGGACTTTGAAGACGGAGAAATCCGCTATAAGATGGCACAGTTCTGCGGTGCAACCGTTCCGACTTATGAGCAGATTCAGAAGATTTTTTATGTTGCAATTACAACCATTAACCACTATGGAAATGGCATTGCAAAAACACTGCTGAGCCTTGGAACACCAAAAGAAAATTTAGCAGAATGCCATCAAGAACCGAAAAAACAGTAACATCTTAAAATCAACAAAATAAAAAAATGGCTTGCAGGTTTTTTCATCTGCAAGCCATTTTTTTATGGTTTCCGATAACATGACAAATAAAAAGAGGCGAATCTTGAACGATTCGCCTCAAAGAAAAGATGCCGGCATCTACCGATTTTTCCAGGTCGTCACCGACCAAGTATCTTAGGCGTAAAGGAGCTTAACTTCCGTGTTCGGAATGGGAACGGGTGGAACCTCCTTGCTATCGACACCGGCTGCTTTAAAAAACAGAATTGAAATACTCACTGATGAAGTTTTTAGAGAACTGAAAAAAGACCAATCACAAAAGGAAAAGCAATCGACCGATTAGTACTTGCAAGCTAAACATGTCACCATGCTTACACTTTAAGCCTATCAACCTCGTAGTCTACAAGGGGTCTTATTCCGAAGAACGGATATCTTATCTTAAGGTCGGCTTCACGCTTAGATGCTTTCAGCGTTTATCCGTTCCGCACTTAGCTGCCCAGCCGTGCCACTGGCGTGACAACTGGTTCACCAGAGGTGCGTCCATCCCGGTCCTCTCGTACTAGGGACAGCTCCTTTCAAATATCCTACGCCCACGACAGATAGGGACCGAACTGTCTCACGACGTTCTGAACCCAGCTCGCG
>OGRO01000082.1_pt1 | contig 98068 bp, 93 predicted proteins | sample 1553451 | NCBI WGS metagenome assembly OGRO01 (sample SAMEA2580021, study PRJEB22360) | human gut metagenome | reverse complement strand
AGCAGCAACTTCATTACTAGCTTGATTTAACAAGTCAGTAAGTCTAGCTTTCTCAGAAGAATCAAGTACTCCATCTTCAATAAACTCATTAAACTTATTATTAATACCAGGAATTGTTATATTATTAATAGTATTAATCTTCTCATTTACTACATCAATAGCGTTATTTAATTCAGTTGGACCAACGTAACGAACTTTCTTTTTCCAATTAGTTTCATCAAAGTTTGTATTCTTAGAAATAGCAGTAAGCATATCTCCTTTATAATACTTAACACCATTAACAGTAGCATCTTCAGGAATAATCCAAAGGTCACGTTCTTTATAACCTTTACTTATAACGCCAGTTCCAGCTTTAGCATCGACATAAGAATCTACAAATATAGAAGATTTACCATCTATAGTATCGAATACATCTTTAGGAATATCCATTTGTTCCCAAGCACTACCATTCCAATAATTAGTAGTACCATTACTAGTATTATACCAAATGTCACCTTCATGAGAAGCTTTATTTGTCCAATCAGTACTAGGGTCATCTACTTGATACCAAGTTTCAGCTTTACCATCAAGCTGACCTTTAATACCAGCAAGTTCTTCATTTATAGCATTCTTAAAATCATTTAAAGCTTTATCATCAGATTTAACCCAATCAGTTCCATTATAAACCCAAGTCTCAGTTTTATCGCCAACTCGTTTAATCCATAAATCGCCTTTATCAAAAGGTTCAGTTGGAGTAGTATCAGAATAAAATATACGACGTTTGCTATCAGCTAAGTCTCCAGCAGCTCCAGCTTTATCATCTGCAGCTTTAGCAGCTTTCATAGCTTCATCAAAGTCTGCATCTTTTATTTGTATCCAAGTAGTACCAGTCCAACGATAAGAATGATTGTTTTTAATATCATAAAATATATCACCAATATGTTCTGAACGAAGTTCATCAGTATTCCAAGTATTAGCAGGAGCATTATCTACAGTAGGTTCATAGTCATAATACCAAACAACAATACTTTGGTCTTTTTGTTGCTTAACTTCATCAACAAGATTACTAAACTTAGTTTCGTATTCATTAGTCCACTTTTGAATAGTAGCAATAGCTTCAGAATAACGAGAAGCTAAAACCCAATCATTAGCATTGAAAGAAGTTTTATTATCTGCAACAGCTCTAGCTATATCATTATTGAACTTTCCTTCAAGAGTAGCATTAACCCACATATCACCAACTTGATAATTAGTAGGTTTAGTCTCACCATAGAAGACTTTCATTTTACCATCAGCTGTAATTTGAGCTCTATTAGCAGCATCAAGTGCAGAAACAATATCGTTATCCTTAATACGATTCCAACGATAAGGATTAACATCATCATTGTATTTTGTAAAACGATAAGCATAACCGGTAGTTTGGTCATAATACAAATCGCCTATATGTATTTTCTTTAATTCACTAGTATTCCAATCTACAGCAGGAAGATTATCAATAGTAGGTACACCTTCATAAAACCAAGTTTCAATAGCACCATCAGTTTGCTTTTGAAGGTCTTTAATTACTTGAGAATTATTAATAAGATTATTTACAGTTTCTTCATCAACTCCACCATTTTCTTTAATATATTGGTCAAGGTCTTTATCTCCAATACTAGAACCTATTTCAAGATTAGCTTTAATATTAATCTTACCGTTCTTATATTTAATATAAGTTTTAGGATTCTCACCTTTATCTCCAATATACATATCACCATATACATTGAAGAAAGCTTTACCATTATAAACACCAAATTCTACATACTCTTTATTAAGTAAAGTATAATAATTTACTCCAGCATAAAGAGTAATACTAGGAGCATAATTATCAACAGCATTAAGAACTAAAGCTGTTTGACGTTGAGTATCATTTAATCTATGTCCTAATTGATTAAGAACATCTCCTGGAGCAGGAGCATCAGAACCAGAGTCAAAATCAATTTGACTTAAATCAACATAATGATATTTCTTACCATCAATATCTACAGTATCAGAACTAACATTAACTACAAGTCTCCAAAGATAACTATTTTCTACTTTATGATAAGTACCTTTCTTAACATTGAAAGTTTTAGCTTGAGCTTGGTCACCAACTTTCCATTTATTATCTATTTCTTCACCATCTTGTTCACCAAGAAAATAACAACGATAAACTTCTTGATTAAGAGTTTCATTTACAATATTACTTTCCGCATCTTCTACTTGAGAAATACTCCAAACATCAGTGTTCTCGTCATGCTTAAATACTGGAGCATCTATCCTAATTCTATCTACATAAGCAACTTTAATACTACCGGCAGGAGAAATAACTAACTTACCACCAATAGTATCAACATTAAGTATTTGAAGAGTTTCAAATATAGCTTTAAGACGAACATAAAGATAATCTGTAGTAAGATGTGTTTTACCCATTTGGTCTACAGACCAAGTACCTCCTGTATAAGCAGTAGGTTTACCAATAGTTAATCCATTAAGAAAATCATATATTCCATTAATAACTTCATCGTTTAATTTCTTAGGATAAAGAGAATCACTCTTTAATGCAGAATAAACATTAGTATTACTAGGAACTTTATTACTAGTAGTAGTTATAATATCAACACCTTTACTATAACCACCACCAATAACACCATTATCAAGACGAGAAATAATATCTTGATTAAGTTGAGCTTGAGAAAGTTTATATGCGTAATCCCACCAATTAGTTGTAGATTCAAATAGTCCATCGTTAACAATCTTATAAATCTCACTAATTGTAGGTTTACGAGTACCATCAATCTCTTGAATAGTTGCAGAAGCACTAATAGTTTCCTGGATTTCATTAATATCAGGAGTTACTGTAGTAGCTTTAACTACAACTTCTGTAGACTCTTGAGAAGGACTATTTGCGTCTATCTCATTAATAGCAGGAATTTTACTCATATTATTATTAATTATATTAGTAAAAGGAGGAGGACTTTCATGTCAAAATACTTTAGTAACTTAAACATCAATCAGATTAATAATTTAGTTATATATGCCTCCTCCTTTATTTGTATTTTAGCTTATCAAACTTTGATATGAACATTGTCATATAACCACTTTATTTAGCTTCTAAGTATACTTGATATACGTCCGTTATTAGTTAATCATAAACTAACTGAAAGTCGCTTAAAACGTAAATTTCAAAGAAATAAAAATCTTAAATAACATTTTAACGTCTGCATTATACGTAAAACCCCCAAGACTAATCTCTAGCCTTGAGGGTCACGGACACACATCTAGCATCGCAAGAAGCAAGGGGTATTTATAGTTGAATAATACCAGCAGCTCTAAGTTGATTAAGTAGAGTGTTGACAACGCCAGCAAGACTTGCAGCAGTTGCAGTTTCAGTATCAATATTTACTATGTTTGTAATAGCTTTAACTCCACCAAGAGTTGTCTTAGTAGCAGCAGGTAATGTGTAATTTTGCAGATTAGCTAATTTATTCTTTTCTGCTGTAGTATAATCATTACTAGATAATTGTTTACCTTCAACTTTGTCTACTTTATTATTTAATTCACTGGTAAAATCCTTTAAAGTAAATTCTTTTCCCTTAGTAACCTCTCCATCTTTACTTATAGTATATTTAACTGCATGACCTTCATCTGTTATAATAAAAGCATTACCTCCATTAGCAGGAAGCCAACTTGCTGTACCATAAGCATGATTAATATTGGTAAAAAATGTACGTTGAGTGTCACCAAGTTTAGCAATATTAGCAGCTTTAGTTTCTTCGTCAATACCTACACCAAGTTCAATAATTTCATTAGCATTAATAAAATCATTAACTTTAACTCCTAAATTACTAATATCAGTTTTTGCAGTACCAAGCTCTTTATTGATAGCATCAACTTTAGTTTCTATTTTAGTAATATCAGCTCCATAATCTTGATTAAGAGCTTCTTTAAGAGTATTCTTATTATCAACAGAAAGACCTAAACCATCAATAGCTTTATTTATTTTTACCTTATCCATATTAATTTATTTTATTATCAATATTCTTATAATCATAACCAAACTTAGATAAGATTGGTTTAATAATCCAAGTCCAACTTACAGGAGCAAGTATAGAACTATTTACAATAAGTTTTACATCAACACCGATAGCATAATATATAACACTAACAATTACTATACTAAAAAGCAATGTAAGTTTCTTAATTGTTCTAGTTACATTACCACGACAAAGATAAATAAGTACAGTAACTAGTATATAAGTTAAAACATTAACTACTATACAATAAGTAAAATCAAAACTATTTATTACTTGTTGTATTATTTGATTTATCGTTTCCATTATCATTATCTTTAATTGCTGCAAATATACTTTTTTATTAGCAATATCAGCAGTAACTATATATTAATTAACACAATTAAAGCAGCCAATATTTATATTAATACTAGCTGCTTCAAATTATTAATGTTATCGACAATTATACCAATCAACTTGAATACCTTTACGACACATGTCTGCATACCAACGATTAAAAGCTATTCCATCATAACCATCAACATCATCTATTACATCTTTTACATATAGACATAAATGCAATCCATCAGGAACACTACTACCTAAGTAATCAGCTTTACACATATTAGCTACAAATACTGCATCATAAGGATTATCATTATTAGTTAAATGAACATTTGATTGTTTCATCATGTTATCTAACTGTTCTCTTGTTATAGGTTCAAGAGCCATTTCTGTTCCGTTACTATCTCTAGTAGTCATTTTACTAGTTGCAAATTCAACTAGTTTACGATTAAAATGTCTACCATTATAACGAAGATAAACAACCATATCTTCAGGAAGTTCATCATAAACATCAAAACCTTCTTTATACATAAGCTTAGTTATTATAAACGCCCCGTAGAAGACATAGTTAGAGAAGACTTACCACTACACTCTTCTACGGGGCGGATTTCATATTAATAACGTCCATAACGACCACGCTCACGATGCCCATATTCTTCTCTTTCGTGATAACGTTCTTCGTCGTCATAAGGATTACGACTTCTATACTGAGGGTCATCGTCATAACGATTATCCCTTTCTTCATACTTATCAAGACATTCTTCAAGTTCTTGAATTTCCATCTTCATACGTCTAATCTTTTCTTTAAGCTCAGACTTATTCATATTACGTTGTACCATGATTATCATAATTTTAATTTTTAGTTACAGCAGCTAGAATTTTAGCAATATCACCTTTCATTCCAGCAACTTCATTTTCGATACCTGCTATTCTTTCGTCACGTGCTTTATCTTTAGCAAATTGAGGATTGAGTTCTTTAAGAACTTCTTCACATTTAGTTATTTGATTTTTATAATCTTCAATATGTTCTATGACATAATTAGCATGTTGCAAAGTAGCTTCTACTTCAGATTGGATAGTTTGTTTACTTTCAGCAATAATAAGATTACCATTGTTATAACTAACAGAAGTGTTATTAGCTGGAATATTATTGTAATCAACATTACTACCATCTACTTTAACCTTTAAATTTACAACCATCATGTTAGTACCATCAGTAGCAAATACAGGTGTAGTAGCTCCAACAATTTCACCAATCTTAAATTCTATACCATTAGTCTTGTTTAAAATATAAACTCGACTACCTTGATTAAGATCTGAAAACATTATACTATGAGTTGAAGTTTATTATTTTGTTTATCAAATACTATAATGTGAAGACCTGCTGTAAGAGCAGTAAGAGCTTCTCCATTACTTGCCAAGAGAGGAAGAGTGTTATTATTAACCATAATTTCAAAACCAGTTGCAGTAGTTGTAGCTGCACTAAAATTAATTACCATGATACCAGCAACTCCCATAGCTCTGAAAGTATGATTAGGCATACTAAAAACAGCATTAGCAGTAGCACTGCCAGCAGTCGTTTGAGTAGCAGCTACTAAAGGTATACCTCCACGATTACCAATGAATTCATTAAAAGCCATAATATTACCTCCTATAATTTAAAGCCAAAAACCATTAAGATTATTACAACCATTATACATACCATATTGATAAGCTATACAATTTGGTACTGCCTGGAATGGCTGATAAGGAACTGTTACAGTCTGAGGCTGAGCACACTTAATTTCATTAACAGCTTGAGCAATAGGATTTATAGCAGCAGCAATTTGCTGAGCAATTACTCCACTTTGATGTTCAGTAGTCAACTGAGTTTGCAGAGCATTAATCTTATCCTGCATTGAAGATTTTTCAGAAGCATCAAGTTTAGCAATAATTCTATCACCAATACCATCAATGGACTTATCTAAGTTACAAGTCTGGTCACGAAGAGCATAACCTACATCAGAGAATCCACGACTTACCGCACTGCCTACATCACTAACACTTTGCTTAATAGTATTAGTCTGCTGAATAGTAGCAATTTGATTCTGATAATTACCTTCAGTAATAGCATTCTTCAAGTTGCAGCAGCAAGTAGCCAACTGATTAGCAAGAGTCATAGTATTCTGAGTACCAGCATTAAGCAGAGCACCAGTAGAAGAATCAATCTTACAACCAACTTGAGCAACACTATTATTAACCTGGCAAATAGCTGATTGAATCATGTCAGCCTTAGTACCAAACATAGTAGCTAATCTCTGAACAGCAGAACCATTACCGTTAATAGCTTGCATGATAAGGTCTCTACCATCATTATTATTTACCATATTAGCAAGAGGACCAAGACAACTACCACAATTCTGACCCATATTGCCAAACAATCCACCATTACGCATAAGAGGATAAAGGAAGAACAAGAAGATTATCCAAATCCAATTACCACCACCAAAACCTCCATTACACATAAGTAAAGGAAGCAGACTGTTAACATCGTTAGAAGTCTGACGAGTTCCACCATCAGGGAACATAAAAATTTTAGAATCATCCATAACTTTACAATGATTATTAAGATTAATAAAATAATGAATAGTACATTAACTAGTATTTTGTACGTTGCAAAGATAAACATAAACTTCATTATACACAAAAAGATGATAATCGGATTTTGTTCCAATTATCATCTTAATTAATTGTATTACTACTATGATACTTATTTTCTTTTTATTTTCTATTTAAACGAAAATAGGCTCAACATCCTTATTAAGGAGTGTAGCTTCAGAAGTAGAAAGTCTAAAAGCTCTAGAACTTTCATAATAATCATTACTCATTTTAAGCAAATGTCTAATAGCTTGAACAGTTCTATTTAGAATAAAGGCTATAGTACTAATTGTAAATCCAGCATGAACCATTTGTTCAACAACAAGACATCTAGTCAATACAACATTTTCTTCTCTGGATTTTCCTACTACATCTTCTCTTGTAATAGACTTTGCCCCATCAATTCTAGTAACAGCACAACAATTAATAACATTGTCTATTACTCTCCAAATTAATTCTTCTTTCTTGTTCATAAGCAAGTCCTTAGTATCTAACTGCTTATTCTTCATCTTCTTTAGTTTTAAAATTTACTTCTCCAAATTTATTAACTATTTGTTTATTTACGTAGTTAATATAAAGATTAGCTCGTTTAATATTACCTAAAGCGTAAGCAGCACAAGCAGCTTGGAATATATTCCAACAGTTAAACATTATACTACCATCACCTTTACAACCATAAGAGCAATCATTAAGAATTGCTTCACCAGATTGACTAATGACAGTAAGTAATTTTATATATGTATCTTCCCATTCTTTAGGAATAGAAAGAACAATCATTTCTTCATCGTTCATAACAATCTAACTTTATTATTAAACTTGGCAATATCAAAACCTTTAATTTTGTCAGAGTTATTAAGTACCGCTTTATACATACTAATAGTAGTAAGTTTAAGTACTTTATCTCTGTTAACTATAAAACCTTGAGCAGCTAGATACTCAAGAGTTTTAACAACTCCTTCCTCTAGCTTCTCAAGGTTATCTATAGTGTCATTTTTGTCTATCATAAGAACATCTTATTAAGAATTAAACACTTTATTATTTATGTATATAGAATATTCATTAGTAAGAATAAGTAATTTATTACTTATTTGACTAATTCTATTTATAGAATCTTGACCATCATAAATGATAGCAAGACATTCATTAGTTACAGCATCAATCCACTCTTCTTTTAGTTTAGTAGCTACACAAATTCCATCCAATTCATAAGCAGAGAAAACATTATAAAGTTTATAATACTCTGTACTAATCACTTTGAATAAGTTTTGTTTTATCAGTACCTTATTCTGTTCAATATTGTTATGAATAATAATTTCATGACAAGTATTAGCAACAGCCCATTTAAAACTATCAAAAGCAGTACAAATAGCATTTTTTACTTTATTTCGTTCTTTAGTCTCAGCATCTTGAAAAGCTTTGTCTAGGACACCATTAAGTTTAACTACGTTTTCGCTTACTTGCTTTACAGCAGCAGCCATTTCAACGATAGGTCTATTCCGGTCTTTAGCTTTAAACAAATCAACAAGCTTAATAATAAGAGTATAAGCAAGATAAACTCCACTACTAATAAGCACTGTAATATAAGAAGTATCTTTTATAGATTCAGCTATTATGTCATTGATTTGATTAAATTCTTCCATAACGAAAATAAAAAGGAGAACTTCCACGTAGAAGATGGATATGTTCTCCTTATCAACTAATACCTATTAAAATGCAAGAATAGTATCAAGCAAATTAGTAAGTGTACTATTATCTGTAGGAACGACAATAGCTAACTCTTGAATAGGAGCTTCGTCACGAGTACGACCATACTTTCTTGGGTACTTGAATTGGATTGAATACATCTTATATGTTGTATCTTCTACTTCCATAGGATAACCAGGATAAATAGAAGCGCCATCGCGATATACATTAGAGAAACCACGATTCTGAGCACAGAAAGAAGCAAGATTCTTTACATAAGCTGCATCAAGTGTTGGAGCTACAGCAGCAGTAATAATAACATCAGTACCAACCAAATCATCAGCAGCAATAAGATTCCAACCTTGATAATTCTTCTTAGCTTCAATAGTAATCTTAGCTTCAGTTACAGTTACCTTGAGACCATCAAGCTGTTCATTACCAGCTTCAATCATATTAGTAAATTGGTCACCAAGTGACTTAGCCATAGCAACAGCAGTAGTCTTATGCGAACCATTATCTGTAACAGTCCAAGAATAACGCTCATGCTTTTCAGTACCAAGCTTAATAAGCTGAAGTGTATAATCTTTACCTGCAACAGGCTCTGGAATAGTAATCTCTGCCTTAAACATTTTACCTGCTTGAGGAGTAGAAATTGTAATACGTGCAGAAGAAAAATCAATAGGAATTACAACTGCTTGACTATTAGGACGACCATAAGCAATACTAAAATCGGTAGTAGGAGCAGCAGCAAGCCAACTACCATCATTATCATTCTGCCACATACCAATAGTACCAGCAGCTACCTTGGTCAAGTCTTGCGGTTTACCAGTAGCAGTAAGAACTGCATCACTAGTACAAATAAATAATTGTCTCATTATTACTTAAATTATAAATTACGTTTAACTAACGAGAAGTAGGTTCATAACCTTCATCTCTAACATTATTACGGACATTCTCACGTTGTTGTTGCTGTTTAGCACCTTGAGCACCTACAATACCACCATTAAGAGCGGTACGATACAAATCCACGGCATGTTTAACAATATCAACGTGCATACTCTCAGGAAGTTCACAATCTACGTCTGTACCACCAATATCTTCGTTAAACTTAACAATACTAGGCTTACCAATATAAGATAAACGAATTTCATTTACTTCAAGACCGCCTCCAAACTTATAAGCATCTGGTGTAGTCTTAGTATTGGCATCAGGTTTATCAATGTAAAGTTCAATAGTGTTATCATGAATAGTAGCAACAGGACTTCGAAGACTTGGAGCCATTACAAAATCATTAACAACATCAGCGAGATATTGGTCATCTACAAGACGAATTGGGAATATATTAGTAGTAAATGAACCACTAACTTCAGTTTTAACATAATCAATGCTCAAATCTACAAGGAAGAAATACTCAATTTTATTAGGTCTACCATTATCTGCGCTACCAGGAGCAGCATATACGTTATCACCTTTTTTAATTGTAGTATCTTTAGCTTCGCTAGCTATACCAAAATTATCAAGAGGAAGAATATAACTTGCAATGTAGTTAGTCTTTGCAGTAGGAAGTTGAACTTTAGCTTTCCATACTTTATAAAGACTTTTAAGAGCATTAACTTGATTAAGCTTTGAGTTATCAGTGATTACTCTATCACTGGTAGAACCAATGTTTTGAGCAATCACTTGATTTACTGTGTCCGAAATGGAGTTGTTCAGCAACAAGTCTATCTGTGAAGGCAGTATTGCTCTCACATTCTGCATACCCATTTGTTGGGCATAGTTTCTGAACATTTGGTGCATTTCAGCAATAGTCATATCTTTATCAATTAAAAGAGTTTCAATTTGTTTTCCAACTTATTCTTTAGTCCGTTATTGTCAGGATTCTTAAAGAATGCAATAGCATCATTAATATTAGCACCAACAAACAGACCATCAGGAGTATTGATTTGTTGATTATACTCTGAACGAACAAGTTCACCTCTAGTAATAAGAATTTCGATAAATGCTTTATCGAGAAGATTCTTGTCAGTAACTATAGAATTAAACTTCTTAGGGTCTTCAGTAGCGAACTTCATAAGGTCATCAACTTGTTCAAGAGAAGTCTTATTAAGACCATCAGAAATGTTAAGACCATTAGTTCTACAATACTGAATATAAGCAGCACTAACTTTACTAGGTGAAGATTGAAGTTCAACAAGACGTTCAATAGCCTTCTTACGTTCAACAATAAGCTTAACCTTACGATTCTCTTCTTTAGCAACATCCTTAATAAAGAAACGAAGAGTAGCATTACTATTAATAAACGCTTCATCTTTAGCTACATCAGGATAGTTAAGACAATGACGCCAAATAATATATTCCTCTACGTTATCAGGCATACCATACTGGTACTTAGTTTGCTCAAGACGAGTAATAGCTTCATCACGTTTAACAGCAGCTTTATAAAGCTCTGCTTCATTAGAGCGGTCTACCTTTTCATAAGCTGCAAGAATTTTATCTTCCTCAGCTTTAACAGTGAGATAATCTCTTTTATGATTATAATGGAAAGAAATATTAAGTTCCTTATCTCCATCATTAACATCAAAGAAAATATTATTAAGATAACCTTTAACTCTAGTAACGAAGTCTGGATGATTAGCAGCAACACCAATAATCTCTGGATAATAAGCAGCTAGCTCACCTTTATCACTCATAAGAATACGTACAGACTTAACAGAAGAACCTATAGTAGCTTTAGGCTTACCAAGAGCTTGCATATTAATTCTACGATAAGCAGAATAATTACGAACAGAAGAAATAACTACAGTCTTCTTTTCAAAATATGGAGCTTCAAGTTCTGCTTCAAGAGCAGCCTTTTCTTTAGCTTCTAATTCAGCTTGTGTCTGGTTTGCTGAAGAATTTGAACCTTCAGCAGGAGTATTATTATTTCCACTATTTGCAGGACTTCCTTTTGGAATTTCAATTTTAATATCAGTCATAGCAATCAAATTTTAAAATGTTAGAGTACACACTTGAGTTGGAAGAACTTAGTGTTACGGTCAACTTGAAGACCATAAGAATCCTTAACCTCATAACGAGATACGTCAATGTCTGTAGACAGAGTATTAGCAGGGAAACCACCCCATGATGCAGGAATTGGAGTAAGACCCTTAACAACTCCAGCAATATGCTCTTGACCCTTCATACGTACCTTACGAATATTATTATGACCATCATAAGAAGATGTATCAAGCATAAATGCTTGGTGAGAAGTCATTGGAAGACCAGTACGAGGATGGATATAACCATTGTCACGAGCATTGTCTGCAAATGTACCACGGTCGAGGAAACCAAGATGCTTGAGAGTAATCATGTGACCATCAACAGTCTTATACTGACGGAAGTAATTACCATAAGAAAGACCACTCTTAGATTCGCTAATCATCTTGTCACCAAGAGGAGTAACAAAACCATTATCACGAGCATCATTCTTAACAGCACGGTCAAAGTCTTCAACGAAACCCTTACCACAAGCAAGAACTACATCCATATTACCGGTATCAGTATTGCGGTCAAGAATATCACCGATAGTACGATTCAGCTTATTAAGAGTAAGTTCCTCTCCATAAGTATCATAGTTACTTTCACGACAAATCTGTTGCATACCAGCAGTATGTGGAATAGGCTGACCATTGTCTTCATCAATAAGAGTAATCTCACCGTTTACAGTCTTATTATATTCTGCAAACCAAAGACGCTCTTCATTCATAACACGTTGCTGAAGCTCAAACTGACGCATCTCCTCATTCATCCAAAGATTAGTAGTACCACCACCACTAGTCTTAAACTCATAAGTAACAACAGTATTACTAATGTTACCAGCAATCTCTTTACTATAACGATGGAACTCAAGTTGAGAAGTCATCTTACCAGGTCCCATAGTATTAGTACGATTACCCTTTGAGAAAGACTCTGGAATAGTAGGAGCAGTCAAAGACCAAAACATACCTACACCAAGATTCTGAGCTACATTAACATAAGCATTTGGATTAGGATTTGTAATACGAAGACGATACAAATAACCACCATGAGAACCATGACCGAGATCTTTCATAATACGAACTTGAGTTACACCATCAGGAGCAATCAAACCATACTGCTCAATGAACCAGTGTGTCTTAAACTCAACTTCAAAAGTAGCACCACCTTTACCAGGAGTAGTATTAGCAGTGTTAAACCAAAGTACAGAATCATTGAACTTCATACGACCCATAGTCTTCCAAGTCCAATCAGTAGTAGCAATATCTACTACACCAGCAGTACCTTGTCCTTCTGTAAGGAAATTAAGTGGGAATCTATCATCATCCATACCAAAAGTATAGGTGAGCATAGAATTAATCTCACTAGGTTTGGTAAGCATAAGATGAGCAATAGTTTCCTCATTAGAATAACCACGGTCATCATAGTTACCACGTTGCACTTCACGAATTGCGTACATAGTTATTAATTAATTAATTAAACATTTAGCTAAATTGAATATTATCAATAGCTTTATTATTATTAGTTTGTGGCTTAGTAATTCGTACAGCACCATGACCTTTATTTCCTTTGGCAACAAGCTTTAAAGTTTTAACCTGCTCATTATTAATAGCCATCTTAACAAGGTCTTTATAAGTTCCACCTGTGAACATTAACCAAGCACTAAGTAATTCTTGATTAGTAGCTTCCTCTGGAGATTGATTAGCAAGCGCACGCTCATAAGCAGTAGCAATATTACCATTTTCATCTTTAATACCACGAGAAAGATAATCATAGAAATCATTTGGAGTAACAGTAACTTTTTGTCCATTAACTTCTTTAACAAGAGATTCAGGAAGTTTGTATCCTCCAATTTCACGTTTATCAATAGTATCTTTAATACCTTTCCAATAAGCAATAGTTTCAGCTTCTTGTTGTTGACGTTGAGCTTCTGCTTGTTTAGCATAAGCTTCATCACGTTCTTTATCAGCATTCTGAAGGTTAGCAAGTTGAGCTTTAGCTTCATCATAAAGACCGCCAGAGTCTTTAAGATACTTAATGTAATTATCATTAAGAGAAGCATTACCAAATTCTCTAGCAGCAGCTTTAATAATAGCAATCTGTTGCTCTTCAGACTTCTCATCAACAGTAATACCTGAACGGTCAGGACGTTCACCAAAACCACGAGGGTCACCACCATTTACAGTAAGATAATCAACAAACTGCTTGAGAATAGGATTGTCAACAAATACTTTATTGACAGCAGCAGAAGCTACTTCATTGGATTTAAGTTCAATAGCAGAATTAATATAATTCTTAACACCTTCAATGTCGTCGGTAAATTCAACTGGATTACCATTCTCATCAGTAATATCAATATTCATAGCTTTACGAATATTTTCAATATTTACCTCAGCTCCAGGTTCATCAACTTCAAGTGATTTAATCCACTCGTCAACATCTTTAGCTTCTTTAAAAACTTTACCATCTGCATCTACAAGGTCTCCATTCTCAGCAACAGTATATTTCTTGCCTTCAAACTCGACATTTGTACCTACCTCAAGACCCCCCGTAGAAGAGTTGGATGGATTGTCTTTGTCATTATCCTTATTATCAGGATTGTCATTGGCATTATCGGGGTCAGGATTATCTTTATCATTTCCATCACCGTCTTTACCGTCACCATCTTTATTATCACCAGAGCCATTACCACCGCCATTATTGTTATCAGTGCCGCCTCCGTTACCTTGGTTGTTATTGGCGTTAGTACCACTACCATTACCACCGCCATTTCCAAAATCAATATTATCAAGTTCAACCATCAAACGATGATGCTGACCGAACCCAATACTATTACGAAATACAAACATAGCTTTATAATTTAAATGATTAATAATATACTAACACTTGTTAGTTGCTGCAAAAGTAATACCTTTATTTATAGTATGAAGAAAAGCATAAGTTATTTAACTATCATTATTAGACGTTTCAGCAAACCGATTATTAGTAGAATAAAGGTTATTAATGTCATCAGTTTGAGCATAAGTTTCTTATGCAACTCCAGTACTCTAACCTATTGTTTGCGTATGTTCTCAAGTGGCTTTATTTGTTGCAAACATTCAAGTACATGCAATTTACTTAACGTACAATCAATCCAATCTAAGTAGCTTATAAGTTAATCAGCTATTTATAGATAACGTCTCAAAATTGAATTTAAAATATTAAATAAAATTTTATCACATAAAATAAAAGGAGCAATACTCTCACGAGCACTACTCCTACACATAATATAATCAACAAAATAAACAATTTATTTCTTATCGTACTTATTCTTATTTGTCTTTGCTATCTTTAATTGATTAGCCATTTCTTCTCTCTTTACTTGACGGTCAGCAGCTTTATTGTAAGCATCCATAGCTATCTTCTGTCTTTCAAGTTGAAGTTTAGCAGCTTCAGTAGCTCTCTTACTTTCCTCTTGAATACGAGCTAATTGATTCTTAGCATATTCATCATTTTGAGGATTTGTATCACCAAGTAAAGCTATATCACCTTTAGCGTATTCAAGCTGTAAATCATATTGTGCTTTAAGCGCAAGTGTTTCTCTATCTTGTTCACCTTTAGCAGCAATCTTTTGTAATTCAAGTTGATTAGCTTGTTCTTGAATAGCTTGGTCCATTTGTTTCATTTGTTCTTCATGTTGTTGTTTTATCTGACTAAATTTCTTAACGGCATCACTAATAGCAGCAACATTATCTCCAGTAATAGCAGCAAGAGCAGAATCCAAATCACCATTCTGTGCAGCACTAAATGCCCATTGTTTTAATTGCTGAATCTTATCCATTTCCTTAGCATTGTTTCTAACAGTAGTACTAAGGTCAGAACCAACAAACGAATTTACATCAAGACTAAGGTAATGTTTCTTACCTGTTGTTTTATCAATATAAGATGTTTCTAGACCTTCAATATAAACACATTTAGCAAAGTCTAAATCTCTATTATAATCAGCACATCTCATTTGGTCAAACATTTGGAATATTACAACAGAACCAGTACTTGATTGTGCAACAGCAGTTTGTGTAGTAGAAGCTCCAGCAGATTGAGCAATTTGTCCATAACGTTGAGCATTCATATCAACAAGTTCACGAGCTTCAAGTTTAATAGCTTCTTTTAGATTACTAAGTTCTGTAATATATTGACCCATATTTACATTAAGTAATCTAATGTTTTGCATCTTAACTCCTGCTGCATCTTCTTCATCATCAATAGGAAGTACACCATCAGCAGCCATTCTATATATAGCATCTTCTGTATTATTAGATACAAGAGACTTAGGTAAAAGCATAATAAGCATTTTATTCTTTGCTATTACCATTTCTTGATGATAAGAAACTATATTACGAAATACTTGAAAAGGAGTAATAGTTTCAATGATACTAAACTTACCAAAATAAGGAAGTACTTCCATAATACCATTATAAGGAAGTTTACCTTTACGTTCATAAAGTATAGGTCTAGCTTTAACAGGATAGATACCAGTAAATCTAGTTCCTATTCTATAACCTTCATAAACTTGAGGTTTATATTCCCATTCAATACTAATATCACCGGCTTCTTTATTAAACTCATAATCTTCTTCTACAACTCTTTGTTCTTGAAAACCAAGTTGATTTACAAAAGTAAGAATACCTTGACGAGCAAAACCTTTCCAAACTACATGCCAAACTTCATAAAGATTACCATTACGAGCACTAGGATGTTCATCTTTAGTTCTAAACAGTCTACGTTCTTCATCTGTAAATTTATCACAAACATTAGCATAATGTTCAAAGTATTGGTCATATCTTAAAGGAACAGTCTTTGTATTATAAGCTGCATCATTGTAATACTTATCAAGAAATGCTCTATCGTTATCATCGAGATAATCATCAAAAGCATCAAGAATTTGATTATAACTCATCTTCATCTTTCTAGCAAACATATCGTGGTCTTCAATCATATATTCACTATTAGGAATAGGATAAGCTTCCATCAAAGGAACACATTCTTTAATAATCTTATCTCCTCTAAGTTCAGTATATGTATAACATTCACCAAAAGCACAATAATTAAAGAATGCAGTAAGATAAATATTGAGGTCATTAGTAATATCTCTAATATAATTAAGAATATCTTGACCTTGTTTACTTTCTTTATCTATATACTCCTGGTTAAAGTTATGCATAAATTCCTCTGGGTCAGGCATAACATCTTGAGGATTTATAGCTTCTACAGATTGACCTTGACCTTCAGCTTGTTGAACAGCAGCCTGATAACGTTTTTGAAACTCTTTTTGAAATGCTTGTTGAGCAGCTTCCATAACTTTTTGTTTAAGAGCAGCATTTCTATTAAATACTATATCAGGATTGTTAGCTCCTACAACAAAGTCATGAGGATTTTTAAAATACTCTCCTATATATCTACGTATAATATCAGACATAATATCATAATTACGTAGAGTAGCAGGAAAGTTCTTAAAACGTTCTTTACTAGCATTGTAAGGATTAAGAGTTTTTCTATAAAACTCTTGAGGTAATTCACCATGTAGAATACGAATCTTAGTTTCAGTATCACTACGGTCATTCATACTAATTCCTAAACCAATAATATAATCGATACTATTAGTGTACCAATAAGGTTTTGCTTTCTCTTCAGCACTAACCTTTTGTTTAGGAAATTGATAAGTTAAATTGTTATTAAACATACGTATATTTATTTAGTTAACTAATTATTAAACAAACCAATCTCTATCCCAAATATTATCATTATAATTTTCAATAGTAGCTTTCTTACGATGAGCAAGTTCTTTAGCAGCTTCTACATCATTAAGTTTCCATTGGAGTGCATGTATCAACATTTCAGATACTCTATCAAAATTACCTTTATCGTTCCATTTAAGAAGTTCAAGTATAGTTTGATAATCATAAATAGTCTGAAAGAAATAAAGAGGTGTACCATCGAGTTTTTTACCAACTTCACTATACAACATTTCTTTAAGTAATCGAAGTCCTTCAAGAACTTTAGTAGTACCTTGACCGCTACCACCACCCATATTTACACCATAAGATGCAGTAACTTTAGCTTTAATAGAACTATCCCAAAGTTCTACTGGGTCTTTCATTAAGTACTTTAAAGCTTTCCATTTAGTGAAATTACTAACAGTTTCACCACGGTTAACCTCAACACCAGTAGTACCAATACAATTATAATAAACAGCCATAAAGTAACATATTCTATCAGCTTCTTCAAGTTTCTCAGGACGACCATAATATGCACATACTACTTTACCTTTAAAGCCATTATATTGTGTAGGATTCTCCCAAACTTTAATACTATTATGAGAATGTTTATTAGTGATACCACTAGTTTCTTTATTTACACCTACAGGGTCATAACTTATAGAATATTGACCTTTTGGAATACCAACTTCATATTTACCATTTTCATTAACATGATTAACTCTAATAGGTTCAAACCATTTACGAACACAACCATGTGGATGTTCATGTTGTTTACGAGGTACACCTTGAATCCAATCAAAGAAATCTTTATTAAACTTACCTCCTTCTGCTTTAATACGAGCGTTAGTTTTAAATATTACTTTACCATCAGCATCTTCAAAGAACATACCATCATCAGATATATTAGTGTAAGCTGGGTCATTTTTAAGTACTTCTTCCCAATTCATTAAAGCTTCAGAACTAAATAAGTTTTCACTAGTAGAACTAAATGATTCACTAGGCATATTAGCATACTGACCTAGATAATTAATATAATCACTAAAAGTTTTACTATGAACTTTCTTATCAGTACGTTCTTTATAAGCAATTCTAAGACCCATTTCAATGTCAGAATTACCATCAGCATCCATAGCATATCTATCACCAATCTGACCTTGAAGACCCCAACAATAAGGTTTAAAATAACCACAAACTTCATTACGAGAATCTTTATCCCAAACATTCTCAAAAGCTATAAAATGAAAAGCAGATGGATTATAAAAGTTACGTTCAAACGTTTGCATATTACCACTAGTAGCAGTACCCCAAGCAAATAAGTTACCTGTAACATAACTACCAGTACGCATAGCAGGTTCAGTAACATTCATATATTCATCAAAGTTTTCCATAGTGGAAACCTCCTCAGTCTTAACACTAACAGCATCCTTACCAATAGCACAATCTGGATTGTTATTTGCAGAAGCACTGAACAAAGCACTATTCCAACTATTTGGACTAATATCACCATTAGGAAGTTTAAAACCTAGAGTAAAGTTTTCAGCAGCACGAGAAAGAATACCACGTTTAAAGAAAGTCTTATTCTCATAAAAATAAAGATTACGAATAGTAAAATCAGTAAGACCACCACGCTTAGTAAGATACTTACTATCAGCAGCAACATGAATACAAACTTTATTAGGTTGAAGATTTATCTTATTAGCACTATGACTAGCCATAATATAAGAGAAACCACCACGACGAGTTTTATCAATAAGAAGATGAAAACCATTAAGTTCACAAAATTCTATAATAGCAAATGTCCAAAACTGAGCATCTATAAACTTAGGAAAGTCTTGTTTCTTCTTAGCAACAGAACCTTTATCAGTATGAATAATAGTCTTTTCATCAAGCTGTTCAATAATAGTATAATTCAGATAATTATACATATCTCCACTAATGTGAAGATTACGAACTTCACCATTACGCATAAAACATGGAGCATCAAATCCATGTTTACGTCTATACTCTTCTCTTTTACGTAATTGACGATGAGGAATACTATCTTCTTTATATAAAGTATATTTCTCACCATTTATATGATATAGAGAAGCCATTTCAGTAAGAAGATTAGTATTAACAAACTTATCTCCTTTACGTATATCAAGAAGAAAGCCACCACTTTCTCCAATCATAAACAAATCATTAGGGTCTTTATAACCTGCTTCTCTAGCATGTTTATATTGTCCATGATTATCGTTTATATATTGAAGAAAAGGGTAGCTTTCAATATACTTTTCTACAGTATGATTATCACTCATTTTATTAAACTTAAAATTAGTAATATAATAGCACCAGTAGCACCACAACAAGCAACATTACGTTGTTTTGTTATTTTCTTACATGACCTATCCAATAGTATATATCTTTGTCTAGCTTGTTCTGCAAGAATACTATCATTTCTAATAATTTGTCGAAGGTTTTTATTAATATCCTTTTCATAACTTAATTCTATTAGTTTAGCATTAGCTTTACGAATATCACTAATCGCTATAGTTATACTATCTTGTTCTATCCTCCCCGTAGAAGATGTTAATGATTTACTTGATGAGTTTATAGAACAACTTAATAGTACTATCATTATCAAGAGTTTTAACTTCAATAACTTTTGCATTTTTAATACTATCTAAATTATCAACTTCAATTCTTAAACTATCATTATGTTTTTGTAGTTCAATATTTTGTTCAATAATATTGTTATTTTTAGTATGATAATATTTTCCAATAACCATAAAGCAACAAATAACAAACGTAAGAACAAGAACTACTACAAAACCTTTACCATCTTTATTACTAAAACTATCCATCACAAATCCTCTTCATTAATTAAAGTATAAGTAAATAGTTTACCATATCCTTGACTAATTTGTCTATGAGCAAGTTTCATAAGAGTATCAAAATCTTCTTTATTAGCAAGAACTTGACAACCAGCAGACCAATTATCAACTTGAGTAGAATGTTTTCCAGCTTTATGAATATTGATACCAAATGTACCTTCTTCTATAGTCTTTGGATTAAAATCATAAACAGCATTTTTATTATTATCTCTATAAACTTTTACTGGTTTATATTGAACAATAGCTTCATACTTACCTTTATGATAACCAAGTTTCCAAGCAGAACGATATTGACCAGGAACAAGTATAGCACAACCTTTATAATTTACAGGTTTAGTCATACTAGTAATACCAGGGTCAGTAGTAGCAGCAAATATATTTCTAGATTTGATACCATACATATCAATATATTCTACTACAATAACATCATCAAATTTATTAGTAACATTATTGCCAGCATTTCTAATACCAATAATGTTAAGATTATACTTACCTTTATTAAAATAGGCATATCCTTTATTGATGAGTATTTTGCTGAAATCAGCTTCACTTACTTTATTAAATAATTCTTCATTCATATTATTTATTATTTATTATTTGTAAACCAATCAGGATTAGGAACCATACCAAATAATCTATCTAGAGAATCAACTATTTCTTTAGATTTTTCACTCATTGGATTTTTATATTTCTTACGTTTATTATTTCCCATAACATTATTATTTTAATACACCAAATACATAAAATGTTCCAATTTCTGGAATACCTTTACAAACATATTTAATATTATCGACTTCTTCAACATGAAGAACTCTAGTATTAATTCGTCTTCGTCTTGTCATAATTCATTTATTTCTTTACAAGGAATAAGAGTAATAGTTACTCCATTATCAAAATGATAATCATCCATAACAACACCATTAGGTGTAACATTTCTAGTTTTATATTCTACCATTGTATTTCAGTTTGTGGATTTAACAAGCCTTGTTTATTAAGTTTAATTCTTCTATCTTGAAACATAGCATCTATTTCATTACGAATATAATTAATCTTAAACCAAGTAACAACTTCCTTACCTTCTTTATCAATCTTATACATACCATGAACATCACGATAAGGCATACCATATTTATTCTTTTCAAAAGGAGTTTGAATATGACAAAGACCTAGACCAACACAAGGAATACCTAGTATCATTTCAGTCATTCTAGCATAAGTAGATAATTGCATAGTATAATGATTACCATTACAATTTTCTAGATGAGCAAAAGGAGGTAACATAAACTCATGAGTATTACACCATTCACTAGTAAGTTGAATAGGTTTAGTAGTTTTATCTTTACGATAAAAACCACTAGTAAAATGAAGACCATCTTTATTAGTTTTCCAATCAAGAATAACAAATCTATCAGGTCTAACACAAAGAACATCTATAGTACCACTAAGAAGTAACTCTGGAACAAATACTCCAATTTCAGAATAAATAGTATATCCTTTATTTACATAATATTGAAATACTTGATATATTTCAGGATACTTATTATTAGTAGCTTCTTTAAATTGTTCTATATCTAGAGGATGTGCTGTAAGATTAGGAATATCAGCTACAGTTATACATCTACCACTTTTAACTTGATTAAGATATTGAATAGCATCTTTAAACATACTACTTCCTTTAATACCATCTTCAAGTCCATTATGTGTAGCTGTACCACGTTCACAAGCTTCTTTAGTTATTCTTTCCCATTCAGCTTCAAGTTTACGTTCACTAATACCACGTTCTTTAGCTTTCTTTCTAAGCCAATATTTTTTATCGAACTTAGGACAGTAATTCTCTATATTAGTAGTTACACTAAGATATTCATTACCTAAAGAATCGGTATATTTATGTGGACCTTCATCAAAATAAAGAAAGTTATTTTCATAAATACTATTCATAACTTAAACAATATAATGTTAAACATAATCAGCAGCATTCATACTACTAGTAATAGCACCACCACCTCTAGCTTTTTCAGACTCTTTTTCATACATAAGATTTTCCTTAGCTTCATTTAAAGATTTTAAAGTCTTAGGAATTTCAGATGCTTTAGCAGTAACTTTATCTACTAAATCTAAAAGAGTACTTACATTCTCTATAGTTAAATTAGCTCTATCTCTAAGCTTTTCATTAAGCAAAGCGTTAATAGAATCAACTGCAATATTTACATTATGTAGAGTTTTAAGAAGATTCTCAACAACTCTGCCAGCTTCTCCTATATTTTGAGCATAATATCTTTTGATTATCTTCAAAACAAGAGCACTAGGTATATAGTTAGCTGGAAGACCAGCTTGTTCTATAGCCATTTTAAGAGCTTCAGCATCACTTAAACCACTTTGTTTTGCAGGAGACTTAGGGTCTCCAAGATAATAAATAACTATACAGTCTTTTACATAACCGGACTTATCTTTAGACTTATCTCTAGTATAAAGCTCTCTAACGTCTTTATCTATTAATTGACGAATAGTTGGAGCTTCAGGCATACCATTTTCATCAATAAGTAAAAGATTATCTATTATTAATCTATCTCGTTGCATGGTTCAGAATAATTTAAACAACCTAAACAATAAAATCTAATATTAGCGTAATATTTACCACGACGTTCAACACATTTCCAATAAGTTTTACCATTCTTATTAGCCATACGTGCAACTTGATAATTATATACTTTTGCTTCATTGTCTCTAATAACAGCTTCTCTCATCATTGCAGCTCTGAAATTTTCAAAGTTTTCAGGAGTCATGATTTCTTTAGCTGCATCTAGAGTTTCTTTATTTTCAGCATAAGCTTTTGAACCAGCTTTTCTTTTAATCTTACCAAGATAAGGAATAGCAGTAACTTCATCAGCTTCTAAATGACGTTGAGCATCTTTTTCAAGTTGAACTAGAATCATCATGGCAACGTCCTTATCTATAATATTATCATCTATAGTTTTAAGTATAGATGCTTTATTTTCAATAAGAACTTGTTTACCAGTAGAACTAGGAAATTTACCTTCTTCTAAACCTTCATCGTTTATTTTATATTTCATATTAGTAATATTATTAACACTATAATATGAAGCTTTGGGAGCATAAGCTCCCTTAGCTTTTTAAGCCTCCCCGTAGAAGATGTTCAATGTAGAATTATTTACCCATATCAGTTTCTCTAGCATCAGGAGCAATATAATATTGACTAACAGGAACATACTTTCCTACAGAACCATGAATATTACAAACTGGAACAATCTTAAAATCTACGAAATAAGTAGGAACTCCAATACCCATAAGTTTCTTATTTAAATCAGTATTAGTTTGAAGAAGATTAAGTAAGAAACCAGGAGTAAGAGGATTAGCAGGAGAATTAACATGATGTCCCATAGCAATGTCACTAGGAGAAATAACTATAGTTTCACCAAGTTTAACGCCTTTAATAAACTCATCATCAGTATTACTCTTAATCATAACAGCAACACCACTCACACTTGCATTCTTATTCTGTTTACTAACACTTACAATAGTAATAGGACGCTCTTTAAATACAACAGCAATAAGAGCATAATCCTTACTAACATTAACATGCTTAACATAATCAGCAATTACATTCATGTTAACTTCACTCATACTAGTAGGCATACGAAAGGTCTGATTAAGACCAAGATAATTAACTTTTAAATCAACCATAACTTTATATTTTAAATTAATACTTTGAATAGTGTCCGTACTATTAAGTTATTTCAGCCTACAGAACTTAACTTAGTAAATAGTAATACTGTAGGTGCTAGAAATACTGCTGCAAATATAGATAATAATAATGAAAGTAATAATAGTATTAGTAATAAATTATAATTAGTTAAACGGAATTAACTAAATTTGATAATTATCAGCACGATTAGTAAGTAAAGTAATAGTAAAATCAATGTGATGATTAATTAAAAGTAATGATGATAATAATGATAAAAATGAAACAAGTAGTAATAATAAAGAAAACTATGAAACAAGTAATGGTAGTAAAGATAAAGTAAAAGTATAAAGTAAAAGTATAAAGTAATAATATAACTAATGATAATAAAGAAAATAATGATAAAGATTATATTAGTAAAAGTAATAATGAATAGTATAGAGTAAAAGTAGAAGATTATGCTAATGAAAGTAGAGGTAGAAAATTATATGAATAACTATGAGCAAGGAGGTATGTAGTTAGACCCCCACCCTCATAAAGACAATATCAATACCCCCGCCTATCAAGCAGGAAATTCAAACTTTTGACTACAAGAAAGAATCAATTTTCAACAACAAGAAAAGAAACAAGTCTTGGCATGGAACGGGTTCATGCTCTAGCTTAGGCTAGTTTTACTAATTCTTAAATAGTTAAAAGTATGAAATCAATTAGTGTTAATCTCAGAGTTCAGAACGTTAGAGTGTTTAGCAATGTTGAAGGTAGAAAGTTTATCAACTTAATCACAATTGAGAACTTCCCGAAACGTAAGGAGAATAAGGAGACAGGAGAGATTGTGGAAAGCTTTACCAATGAATTGGTAATGCCACTGAAGCAATTCATGCATATAATTTATCTCACTCCTAACTTCTTACAGGTCTTCTTTGCTAAATGCGATAGACAGTACTATTCTGCAATGTCTGACGGAGAATGGTATTCTCTGCTTCTTGGAAGTACTATTAGTGTTACTATCGAGCGTTACGAAGATGGTGATGTTTTCATTAATGAAATCTCTGGTGAAGAAGATGTTAGTGATGGGGTATCATATCATACCAGACTAACAAAAGTTACTCTTGCTGTTTGTGGTCGCAAATACGCTCTTCGTTTTGCGGATGATGAAGATGCAGTTGAAACTACTATTCTTGAGCTTCAAAGTGCTAAAGTTGAGACATTCAAGTTTCCAGTTGACAAGACTGAGAAAGCTGCTGAGTAGATGAATGCAAGAGTGGGAGAGAAATCTCCTGCTCTTGTTACTCATTGTACTTTGACTACAAAAACAACTCAAGTTGACTACAATAAAGTAACAAGAGTTGACAACAAAAAAGAAACAAATTCTGTGTATCGAAATTAGAATACTTATAAGACTTTTTATAAGCTTTATAAGACTTATTTTATTGATATTGCAAATGATAATGAATGTATAACTTAAATTATAGGAGAACTATATTATGAATAATAAAATTGAGATTATTAAAGCTATGGTTAATAAACCAATTAAAGTTGAGATTAAAGCTGAGGTTAAAGATGACCTTACTATTGTTAGTAAGCGTTATATTTATTCTGTTGATACAGATTCTTGTGTAGTTACTAGAGAATATGTTAGTGAATATATAAAACCTGCTGATAGAGATGATAATTTTGAAACTATTAATTATACTGATATTAATGGAATTAGAATTACAGCTTAACGATATTGATTATGAGGATATTTATGATAATATTAATGATTATGAATATCCTTATAATCATATTAATCGAAGTGATTTGTAGGTATAACATTAACGCACGCACGTACACGCACGCATATGTTTATATAAAAAATAAATAAATATATTATAACGTAGTTATATATATTTATTTTTTATATAAACTTAGTCGAAGCTAGAACGTAGTGAAAGCTGAGGTGTTATTGTACTTACTAGTAATAACTATAAAATAAGTAATGATTATGATTAAACTAAATAGTGATAAAGGAAGAGAAATTATAAGTGATTATATTACTTCTTTAAATGGTGATTCAGAGTCTATTAAATGGGCTAATGATAAACGTAAAGCAGAGTATGATACTTATGATGATGAACTAAAAGCTAGTGTTGATAAGTGTTTTGATTGTATTTAATGTGTAACTGAAGGTGAGAAAGTTAAAGATAGTGTTGCTGAGACAGTCCTACTTTCTCATCTTCTTTAAATTAATAATACTCATGATTATACTATTAATCTCACTTATAATTATTCTATTTGTTACTGTAATTATTGATGTTATTCTTTATGATTATGATGTTTCTTATCGTACTCATAGAGTACTTGCATATATAGTATATTTTACTTTATTTGCGCTTCTAATAGTAGCAATAATTGCTTGTATATCAACTAGTAATAGTAGTTATAAGTCTACTTCAACTATTCCTATAGTTACTCCTATACTATTGCCTGTTCATTAGTATAATACTTTTCGAGTAGTTGATAATACTATAGCTAATACTCAGATGTTTAACTTTTAAACTTATTAATGTTATGATTTGGAAAGATAATACTATAGGTATCACTAAAAGAGATATTTTATACCTTATTAATATAGTCAAAGATATAAGTGCTATTAATAAAGATAATACTATCGATAATGATACTAAAGATAAAAGAATATTTGGTACTCTTGAAGATTATTCTATTGTTGTTGATGATTGTGATATTATTAAACGTGATTTAATTGATATTTACAACGTTGATAATATTAATATTAAAATTGTAGAAGAATTATGAACATAGATTTAATTAAATATATAATGAAGATAATAGCAGTACCAATTCTGTTCTTATCGTTAATACTTATAAGTCATGGTGCTGATGACCATATAAGTTTTATAAATGTAATTGGGATTGTACTACTTTTTATAAGTGGTATTGTTATAGTTAATAACGTTGATAAAGATGAATAAAGACTTCCCATTTCCAAATAAATATAAAGTTCTGTTACTAGTACGGTCTGTGAAGATAGTACTAGTTTAATTATTAATCTTATTAATGTAATTATGAGTAAAACTTTTAAAGATTTTGATAGTGAAGGACGTTTTAAAGGTGTATATCTTAGTAAGTATTTAACTGATGAAGAAAAGACTAAAGTAAGACGTTTTGCTAAACTAGATTGTGATTTAGATAAATAATATATTAGTGTTAATAAACAATATTATAAAACATTTTAAATTAAAGAATTATGAAAAGTTTTGAAACAGTGAGTGCTGAACTCAAGAAAGTTAAAGCTAACAATGTAGTAACTACTACAGTTCGTAACATTAATGTAACTGATATGACTACTTGGCAAAGAGTATCTATTACTCTTAATACTCCAGTTAAAGGTTATGTTGCTGATGAAGAAGGTAATTATTCTGAGGGAGAAGTAAATGTTATATTTGTTTCTTCATTTAGTGTTATTGCTGCTTTCCGCAATAATCCTAAGACTGCATTTGCTGGTAATTATATTGCTGAACATCCTAATTGTTTGCAAGTACTTCTTAGTGGTGCTAAGATTGAGATTGTTCAGGAAGCTGTTACTGAGGGTCAAGAGTATACCAATCCTTGGTCTAGTAATCCTACACCTACTCCAGTAGAGCATGATAGTTACTATAATCACATTACTAATATTATGGAACTTAGTGATGTATCTGTAGAGCTATTGAAGGAGTTGGCTCGTATGATTATGTTCGGATAGTAATTATAAGTAGTAGTGCTAGAAATAGTACTACTACTATTTATTAATTTAATAAGGAGAACTTATTATGTGTACAAGATATTATTTTGTGAGCAGTAGACTTAAAGAACGTGCTGATGGAAGTCTTATGATTTCTACTAGTAAAGGTCTTAGTCACGCTAAAAGAATTGCTAAGTCTAGATTTAAGACTTATGGTTATAAAGGTAGAATAGTTAATATTCATCCTTTTAATGTTAAGACTGCTAGTATTGCTTGAAATAATAGTTAATCTAGCCGCCCCGTAGAAGATATGATAGATTAAATTCATTATCTTTGCATTGTAATTAATAATAACAGTTATGATAAAAGATAATGAATTTGATTATAATGCTCAAGATATTGACGCATTCTGTACTAGTCATGATATTGATGATTATGACTTATTTGGTGAAATCATGGTTGGTGATGATGCTAACTATGATGAACTTAGCGATAATATATTATACGAATAATTAAAACATAAGAGTATTATGAAAGAAAAAGAATTATCAGCTAATGATAAAAGACGTAGAACTACGTTACGTAAAAAGAGTATTGAAGAATTAGTAAATATTATTCTTCGTAAAGACGATGTTGAACGTAGACTTAATAAGTCTGTTGATACATTCAAGAAACTTCAAGTTACTAATGAAAAGAGAATTGAAATTCTTAAAGATTCTCTTGATAAGAGTGAGGAGATTCAAAGTAATCAAGAAAAAACTATTGCTGCTCTTAATGCAACAATAGATAATAAAGATAAGCATATCGCTACTCTTGAAGAGCACAATAAAGCTCTTTATGGTAGAATTGATTCTCTTGAGAAAACTATTAGAGTACGCAATAAAGAAGCACGTATATTATTTGCTACTATTGTTGCTCTTATAATTAGTGTTATTATTCTATTTTTCATATAAATAAATCTGGTGTTTTACAAGTGTGTAAAAACGTATTCATAAATTTATTCAGAGTATATGCCACTATTGCTTGTGAAAGTAGTAGTGGTTTTTTTAATGTTTAATAAATACAATTATGGAAGAAAATGTTATAACTGGTATTGTAATTGCTGGTAATATATATAATATTATGCCTAGTGGAGTTAAATGTCCACAATGTGCTGTAAAAGACCTTTGTCTTAAAGGTAAATTAGGTAGTAAAGTGCAGTTCGACTGCGCTAGTGTTCATCTTGAAAAAGCAAGTTAATATGAATAAAGATAATAAACTTCCTGATGCTCCAAGTACTATTACTCTTAGTGATGATGTACTTGATGATATTTATTCTGATATGCAGGCTGACCAGACAATTATGCTTGAGCAGTCCGGTATTTATGAGTAAATTCGATTTTTGCGTATTTTCCTAGGTTTCGCAGCTCTCAATTAATTTAGCTGATAAATTTATCGGCAAATTAATTTGAGGGCTTTATATCGCAAAATAAAATATTAAATAAAATGATAATTGTAACTCAAGCTCAACTTAGGAATAAAGACACTGAAGCTATAATACTTCTACATAATGAAATTAAAGCTAAGTTTAATACTAATGCTATTGATTATTTTACTATAAGTGCTGTAGCTGAAATTCTATATAATAAATTTAAACATAAGAACCATGATATAATATATCATACAACTGTTTCTTATGACGGTATTAATAAACCATTTAAAATAAGAATTAATTATGCCAACAAATAGAAATAATAATGAACTAGGTAAAGCGTTTGCCGTTGGTACTAAGATTGAGTATAATGGCAAATCATATGAAGTAATCGAAAGCAACTCTTGTATTGATTGCTCTATTGCTAATATTTGTTCTAGTAGTAATATAACTAGTGGTAATAATATTACTAGTGTTTTATCTAGAGACCAAAGAATTAATATTTTTGGTGAATGTTCAAGTCTTAGAAGACCTGATACTAAGTCTGTAGTATTTGTAGAAATTTCTAAAGATGATTCTAAAGATAATTCTAAATATGAATATTATAAGATTTCACCTTTATGGGTATATAATAATCCTACTCAATTAAGACCTATAGAACTTGTTTTACCTAATGGTCATGAAATTGACGTAGAATCTAGTGATTTATCTAAAGGTATTATTCGTTTTAAACGTAAATGGTTAAGTCTTGAACAGATGTATAATATGGCTAAAGCAACTAATTATCATACTTGTCTTAGCGAAATTAAAGATTCTACAGGTGATAAAACATGTACAGTTAGAGAGAAATTAATTGCTTTATCTAATCTTATGGATATTGCTAGATATTTTAATGGCGATTGGAAATATGATATTACTGAAGAAGTTGTAGGTTATTCTATTGCTTATTATAAATTTGTAGAAAAACCACATTATTCAGTTTGCAAACTTGATACTTCTGTTTATACATATTATGGCAGTCCAGTATTTAAAAATAAAGCTGATGCACAGTATGTGATAGATAATCCTAATTTTAGACGTGTTCTTGATACAATATTTAAAGTATGAGTTTGTATAAATATAATATAACTGTTAAAGTTGATGATGAAGATGATAAGTATAATGAAATGACTATAAGACTTGGTATTAAAAATGCTATTGAACGTCATTTACGTTTTGCTAATCTTCATAATAATAGTAATGTTAAAATAGAAAGAGATTTTAAAGTATAAAATTATGGGTGACGAAGATTTATATGTAGGTGATGTTAGAAACTATTATGATACACAACGTATAATAGTTAGAGCTGATGAACATCCAGGTTTAATTTGTAGTAGTAGTATTCCTGATGGTAAAACTCAACGTAGAGAACGTAGAGCTAAAGCTATTAGAAGAAGAAAGGGTAGACTATGATACTATGTAATAGTTGTCTTTATCAGTTTGATACAAGACATTGTGGTGCGCCTAATTTTGGAGAAGTTGTACAATGTAATTGTTATGTTGATAAAAAAGACTTTTATAAACGTTCTTCAAAACGTACAGGTTATTTTATTCCTTATAACTTTCCTCTTAATACTCGTAGAGGTTTTAGAAGTATATATTTTCTTATGAAATTAAGTCAGCATGATATGACTACTGTAATTAAAGATATAATTGCTGTTAGACATGCTGGTATTAATTTCATAATTAATGTATGTGATAAGTTAGAAAAGGAAAATGATTGTATGCAAACTTCTCTACGGGGAGGCTAGAGTAATTAAGTTCTGCTAAGTGTAGAAATACGGCTTATGGTGCGAAACCAAGCAGAACTTCTAATATTAATAATTAAAATAATAAAGTTATGTGTGATATTAAAGAAGAAACTGTTTCTTATTTTCTTAAAGAAGCAGAGACTGCTCGTAAAGACTATAATAATAGAATTAAGAATTTAACAAATAAATTCTTTAAAGATAACAATATTCCTCTTAAAGTAGGAGATAGAGTTATGGTTGTTAATGGTAAAGTAGGAACTATTGTAAGTCTTCATACTGAATCTTACAAATATATTCGTTATTATAAATATATTCCTATGATAAAAGTCGAGCTTGATGAAAATAAAGACTTAGAATATATTGCAGCTCTTAGTAATATAAAGAAAATATAATCATCTTAATGATGAAATAATAATAGTATTAATTAATTAAACTTTTTGTAAAATGAAAAAACATGATGAAAGAAAGGATTTAAAGTGTGTATCACGTATTGCAAAGATTGATGGTAATCGTATTATCATTCCAATTAATGCAGTTATTGGTATTCGTACTTGGGGAAGAATTGATTTTCTTGTCCATTATTGTGGATATGTGATTAATCGTGGTAGTAATACTATTAAGCCTTCTAATCTTAATTTTGAAGATGCTACTGTAAGTGCTAGAGAAGCTAAGAAGATTAAGAAAGAACATAAACTAACAAATAAGAAGAAATGAATGTAGATTATTCTAAGCTTAAATTTGTATTTAAGCCTAAAGCTTCTACTAAACGTAGAGCGCCAACTGTACTTCCTAATAAGAAGTTAACTAAACTAGTTCCTGGTCAAGTTATTCAAGATGAACAAGGTAATTTTACTGTTCGTATTAAGTACTTTGATTATATTAATAGACTTACCAAAGATACTAATATAAGTGATGTAGGTAAAGATGGAGTAACTCTTCCTTTTACTGAAGATTCTTATGATTTAACTAAATGTGAACGTATATTCACTAGAGTTGGTCAAAGGAATAGACAATACATTAGTTTACTTCTTAGTGAAAGTGATAGAATATTCAAGAAAGCAGACCCTAATCGTTATGTACCTTTTTGTCATAACTGGATTTGTTCTTGTTGGATTATTAGAATTGATGGTAAACTTTATGCTAAATTCAATAGAATTTTAACTCTAGTTGGTCATGATTATAATGTTAAACATTTAATAGATGATGAGGAGGATATATAATGAGTAATGTTGATGAATTTACTATAAATACTCCTAATAAAAATAGAGCTAAAAAGTTTACTTTTACTGATGACCAAACAAAAGCTTATAATGGACTTATTAAGTTTATTAATGAACCTTATAATCCTAAAGATTTTAAGCGTGCTTTGATTGGTCCTGGTGGTACTGGTAAAACTTTTCTTCTTAAAGCTTTACTTCAAGATTGTAACATACCATTCTCTGAAATAGGATTAAGTGCTCCAAGCCATAAAGCTTGTAGAGTTCTTAAAAATAGTATTAGAGGTACTCATTGTAATGTTAATACTATTCAATCTGATTTTGGTTTTAAACCTAATTATGATATTGAAAAGTTTGATATTAACAATGTTACTTTTGCTTCTTATGGTCGTATAAAGATTGAAGATTATCGTCTATATATAGTAGATGAAAGTTCTATGCTTAATCGTAGTCTTGTTACTTATATTGATAAGATGATGAAGAAGTATAGTATTAAACTTATACTATGTGGTGATGATGCCCAAATCCCGCCCGTAAATGAGAAAGATAGTTACGCTTTTAAAGGTGTTACATCTTTCAGACTTACACAGATTGTACGACAAGATGAAGATAATCCTATAAGAACTCTTACTGAACTTCTTCGTGGTGATGTTTATAATGGAACTTTTAACTTCTTAAATTACATATCTCGTAATCGTAGTAAATTTGATAATACTATGACTAAAGGATTTGTAGTTTGTAATTCTGCTCAATTTCAGCAAGAAGTTGTGAAACAATTTAGTGACGAATCAATTACTCGTAATACTGATTATGTCAAAGTTATATCTTATACTAATAAAGCTGTTTCTAATTGGAATAAATTTATTAGAGAAAGTATAATTAAAGATAGTGAAAAATCTGTTATTACTAAGAATGATTTGATTACTTCTTATGTCACTATTGTAGACCAATTTAATGATGCAATTATTCAGAATAGTGAAGATTATATTGTAAAAGAGATAGCTAACTATACTCATCCACAATATGAGCTTAAAGGTTTCATGGTTAAATTTCAAGCGGTATTTGGTGGTCAAGTTACTTCTCCATTATTTATTATAGACCATAGAGATAAGTATACTATGGCTATGTATTGTAAGATTGCTGATGATTTAATTCAACAAGCTAAGAATGCTCGTAGAGATATTCGTGCTACTAAGTGGAAAGCTTATTATAAGTTTAAAGAATCTTGTCTTCTTCTTGTTAATATTGGTAGACCTGATGGTTCTATTCTTTATTATAGAGATTTAGATTATGGTTTTGCTATTAGTAGTCATAAGTCTCAAGGCTCAACTTACAATGTAAGCATGGTAGATGTTATGGATATTGTTTATGATAAGTATGGTAGACCTTACCCTAACGCTAGTAATATTAATAAGCGTCTTTATGTTGCTGTTAGTAGAGCTAAAGAAAAAGTGTATTTGAGATATGGATATTGATAATAATAGCTTTGTTAGACTAGTTCGAGTTCTTAAACAAAAAGAACAAGATGTAGCTAGAATTAAAGATACTATATCAAATGGTATTCTTGATGAAAATGATTTGAACCTTGGTGATACTGTAAAGTTAACCAAAAAAGATAATAGTCGTACTGTTATCGGTACTCTCTTAGATGCTACTATTGTTATTATTGATGATAATTATCATAAAGGTGTTGTTGTTCGTCCCGATTATGTTTACGAAAGTGTTGAGTTTTCGCTGGCAGAATGGAACATCGAAGTGATACCAAATTCATCAGATGACAATTTTGTTGAGTTTTAAGCGATTTGAATAGTTTAGTCGATTAATTAATCACGAAAATTATTTGATGCGCTAAAATCGAAAATTAAAATATTAAATAAAATGTGTAATACAAGTAATAGTCCTTCTCTTAAAGAACGTGTACAATGTTACGTTAGAAAAAGATATGAAATAGAAGCTGAATATAAGAGTAAAATTAAAGCTCTTGACGAAGAAGCTTCTGCTGATATTCTTGCTAATTGTCCAATTAAAATTGGTGATGTTTATGTAACTGAATCTAATAATGCTTGGGGTCTTAAACGTCAGTATTATAAAATTGCTAAAGTTGACGCTACTGTTGATGGTAGAGTTAGTGTTTATGGTTATAAACGTAAACTGGATAAAACTTGGGGTAAACGTGATAATATATACATGTTTAGTGCTTCTATTTACGACAATTATAATGTTAATCATTATGATAAAGTAGAAGATTATGTTGAACCTAGTAAAGATTAATTAATTATGAAAAGAAGTGATAAAATTAAAGCTCGTAAGCGTATTGAAAATGGTTGTAACTTTCCTAGTCTTATGACTATTAGTAAATACCCTGGAGGTACTTGTCTTCCATATACTTTCTTATCACCTTATGGCTTCCAACGTATGTGATGATTGTGCTTTAGGTATGTTTAATACTAAGTGCAAATGTCTTAGTGGTGTTGGTAATCCAATGTCTGGTATGATTATTGTTGTGCCAAATGTTGATTATAATGCTTATAAGAATAGAGGAATGACATTTAGTAAGTATGTGGAAATAGTAAAGGAAACTATCACACCTCTTACGGGGGGTCTAGAACAACTAGACCCTTATATTGTTCCTCTTATTCGTTGTAAGCTTGATGAACGTTGTCCTGTAAATCAATATATAGCTAATAGATGTATGCTTCATACATTTGCTGATATTAGAATTAATAATATCAAGAAGATAATGCTTCTTGGTAATGCTGCTACTAATTTTGGTTTTGATATTACTAAAGGTAAAGATAAACTATATTATATAGCTCCTTATGTTTACAGTACAAATTACTCTCCTTTTATTAAGTTTATAGATGATAATAAATACGATGAATTTCGTAATCGTCTAGTTAAATGGCTTACTGCTAGTAAAGATAATAATTATAATGGAATGGAAATAATTAAATTGATAAATGATTCATAGTTTAGCTGTAGACTTAGAAGTATTTGAGAATATGATTTCATTTACTTTTGTAGATGTTAGAGATTATCTTGATAAATTTGCAGATTGTAAAGGCGCTTTAACTGATACTTTAACAGTTGAAGAAATTAAATATAGACTTGATAGTGTAAAGAGTTGGATATTTTATATTACTGATACAGATGATTCACAGATGTTAGAGTTGATAGACTTCTTTGAGAAGATGCGTCCTATAACTAAAGATGATGGTACTGTAGACAGATATGATTTATTTGGCTATAACAATCAAGCTTATGATGATATGATGACTAGAGCTTTCCTTATGTATTGGAATCGTTTTGATACTAGTAAACAACTTTGTTCATTTCTTAAAGAAGTGAATAATAAACTAATATCTCTACAAGATGATAAAGATGCTTTATGGAATGACCCTCTGCTTAATGTTATTCGTAAGTATAGATTACCTTATGTAACTGTTGATTTGTTTAAAGTTTATGCTCTTAATTCTGCTGGAGTAAATGTAGATAAAGATACTGGTGAACGTAAGAAGTATGGTAAAAGTTTAAAGCAAGTTAGTATTAATCTTAAATGGTATAATCTTCTTGATTTTAAGTTACCTCCAATAGATGATGAAGAAGGTGATGTATATAGGAAAAAAGATGAATATAAAGGTATGACAAACGAACAATTAAATCATTTGTTTGTTGCTGACTTTGATAGGTATCTTATGCCTAAATATATAAAGCCTATGCTTCATTATAATAAGAATGATGTATTTCTTGTTTGTGAGATAGCTAGACAAAAGCCTGATGAGATTAAACTTAGATATAGTCTAGGTCATGCTTTTAAACTTAATCTTCTATGTAGTGCTAGAAGTAACATTGCTGATAAACTTCTTAATAAGTTCTATTCTGAACGTAGTGGACTTAAAGAAGATGCTTTTAAAAATCTTCGTACTCAACGAACTGCTTTATCATTTAAACGTATTATATTTCCTCATATTAAGTTTAAGACTAAACAACTTCAAGATTTACTTGAAGAAATGAAGAAAGTTGTAATATATAGAACTAATAAAGATAGTTTTGTACGTGAAATAGATTTTTATGGTACAACATACACTCTAGCTACTGGAGGTATTCATACTCAAGATAAGCCTGTAATACTTAAAAGTACTAATAAATATGTTTATGTTCATCATGATTATACATCCTACTACCCGAGTATAATGATTAGTTATGAAGTAGTACCTGAACATCTTAATACTAAGGTGTTTGTAAACATGGTAGATTATTTTAAACAGACGCGTGTTAAGTGTAAACATACTAAGGATGAAGATGGTTTTGTAGTTCCTGGTGTACATAATAGTCTAGCAGCTGAAGCATTAAAGATTGTAATCAATGCTATTTATGGTAAATATGGTTATGAAAATTATTGGCTTTATGATAGACTTGCACAAATGAGAGTTACTATTAATGGTCAGTTAATGACAATGACTCTTTGTGAATCTCTTGAACTTGCTGGAATACATGTTGTTAGTGCTAATACAGATGGTATCGTTATAAAGCTTCCTTATGATAAAATTGATGTTTATAATCAAATTTGTAAGGAATGGAATGAGACTAATAGAATGTCTGCTGATGATGAACATTATAAGATGCTTGTTAGTCTTAATGTAAATAACTATTTTGATATTCAAAGTAACGATAAACTTGAGTATAAAGGTTCTCTTGACCCAAAGCAGTATATCAAAGACCTTAAAAAAGGTTATGATATGCCTATTGTAGCTACTGCTGTATTTGAGTACTTTGCTCATGGTGTATCTGTAATGGAAACTCTTTGTAATCATAAAGATGTTCTTGATTTTTGTAAAACTCAAAATGTTGGTAAACAATTTGAAGTTGTTTATGAAAAAGTAGTAGATGGAAAACGTGTTGAAGTTCGTAGTCAACCTCATGTTCGTTTCTATGTATCTACTAGAGGAGTTGTGATTATGAAAGAGCATAAACTTACTGGTAAACGTAGTGTACTAGCTAGTGGAAAGCCAGTTCAAATTCTTAATTTACTTGACGATAAAGATATTAGTGAGCGTAATATAGATTATGCTTATTATTATGAAGAAGCTTATAAGATTATTAATCCTATTAAGCTTGGAATAAGTCCTAATCAGAAAGGTAATGCAAAGAATAAAACTCTTAGTGGAAAAGCTCTATTAAAGAAGAACTTTGGTATGTATAATAGTTTATTTGATAATGAAGAAGAATAATGACAGAAGAACAAGTTTATTTAAATGCTGTTGATGTTTGGAGATTAAATAAAGGAATAGGTACTTTTGTAATACCTGCTCCTTTTGATGCTCTAAGACCTCTGCTTTATATTCTTCCACAACTTTACAATAAGTCTCCTACGACTAGTGTTGTTATTATTGTGAAAGATTTTGCAGATAGAAGTAGTATTGAAAGTTATCTAACTACTTTGAATAATGAAGTATGGAATAATTCTTTTCGTACTGTAATACATAATGGAAGTCTTAGGATTTTAACTACTGAATATGCTGCTGAACATATTAATGATTATAGTCCTTTACTGACTATAATTTATAATCCTAGTATATTTCATTTTGTACATATAGCTATGATAGAAAAGTCTAAGTTTAAGCTAGTAATTCTTAGTAAACTACTAGATAATAAAACTATGGATGATTTCTATACTGTTGCTCCTAGTATTGGTAACTTTAGTCAAAATATTATTGATGAAGTTAGAACTAACCGCCCCGTAAAAGAGTGTTTAGTAGGGTTAACTATAACACCTGATACCGAACTAGATAAAGAAATGACCTATTATAATAGGGAAATTTCTACTGCTCTAGCTATATTTGGTAACTTTGATAATATTAAGTATGCTAGATTGGGAAATAGTGATACTAATTGTTCTAGTATGATGATATGTGATGCTATTGCTCGTACTAATGGTTGGGATAATCATTTAGATATGTCTTCAGAATTTAATAGAGACATAGATAAATTGTATAGTCCTTCTGCTATTAAAGAACGTGCTGATAGTATTTACAATATTATTAGAGAACGTAGTACTAAACTTGCTAGTTCTAAAGATAAACTTAGTTATATCTTAGATATAGTCAATGATAATTTAGACAAGAACATACTCATTATAAACAAGTATGGTGAATTTGCTAATCTTGTTACTGATTATCTTAATGATAAATTTGGTAAAAGGATTTGTGCTAATTGCCATGATAAAGTAGATAATGTTCCTGCTGTAGATGATTATGGAAATCCTATTCTTATAAAGAGTGGTCCAAAAAAAGGTCAACCTAAACTTCTAGGTGTTATTGCTCAAAAGAAACTTGCACAGAAACTTATGAATAGTCATAAGATAAATGTAATTTCTTGTGGTGCGTCACCTGACAAGTCTTTAGATGTTGATATTGATTTGGTTATAATCACTTCTCCGCTATGTGATACTATTGAGAGCTATTTCTATAGGCTTTCTAAGGTTCATTTCAGTAATGAGGTACTATTATATACCTTATTCTATAGAAGCACGTTAGAGGAGAAAAAACTAGAAGATAGGAGTGTTCCAGCCAATCATACAATAATTAACGATTTTGATAGAAATGTTAAAGTTGATAATAATAATGCTTATTGTATTGTTGATTAAGAAAAAGTTCTTATCTTTGCAGCAGAAATTAGAAAACGAACTAATAAGCTCTTTGAAATAATGAATGATACTAAAGATGAAAATGGTAGCAATCGTAGTTTGATTGTTAGACAAGATGATGTTAATACTGGTATTCATGTTCTAAATCTTCTTGATGAGAAACAACTTGCTAATGCAGAAGTATTTCTAAAGAAGATTATTGCTACAGAAAAAGGCGGTGTTAAGAGCGTAAATGAAGGTCTTGCTATTCTTATGAGAGCACAAGATTTAAGATTACCTTTTAGTACTTGTATAGAACATATCCATGTAATTAATGGTAAAACCGGTGTTGATGTTCATATCGTCAAAGCGTTGTTGTCAAGGGCAGGTATAGTCTGGGAAACTACTAAAGATTATGTACCTCAGTATAAGTATACTGATGGCAATAATGTTTATGATGAGACACTACTTCCACAGTATTGTGTTAAATGTCGTACCAAAGCAGAAGCTGAAAGTAAAACAGACGATGAAATAGTTGGTGTTTATCCTCTTAAATATTATAAAGATTTAAAAGGTAGAATATACAACGAATTTCAAATTAACGAACAATGTATTAAGTGCATTAATCTACCACAAGCTATGAAAGTAGCTCAAGAAGGTAAGTTTCCTGTTATTAGAACTCAGGCTACTCCTACAGATTATGTTACTGAATATAAGTTTACTAGGTTTAAGAGAATATATGGTAAAGTAGTTGAAACTCATGCTGTAGGACATTTCTCTTATACAGAAGCTAATACGGCTGACTTATTTACTAAAGATACTTTTAAGAAATATACTCGTATCATGATTGGACATCGTGCTTTTATGTATGGTGCTCGTGATATAGCTAGTGATATTCTTATGGGTGTTATGTCAGACGATGAATTATCCGAAGTCTTTGCCAATTCAGTTCCTAATGATGAAGACTTTGTAAATATTGAAGAAATTTCTAATGGTGAAGTTTATCCAGAGTAAGGAACAATTTAGTGTGTAAATAGTATTATACTATATAATTATTTTATTAACAATTTAAATATTTAAAGTTATGAAGATTAACGGTTTATCATTCGGTATTTCAGCAGTTGCAAGTGGTGTTAAGAGTAGTGTAGTTAATGCTGAGCCTCAGCTTATTGTTGCTACTACTAAGGGTGGTTTTGCTATCACAGGTTCTGTATCTAAGGCTCTTGGTTTGCAGCCTGGTGATAACATTATGTTTGCTAATAACATCGCTGATGTTGAAGCGCTTGTAATGGCTAAGGAAAATGCCGATTTGTTGGAGTATGCTAAGAATAATGGTTTCGACCTTGAAACTTCTGAGGGTGTAGAAGCTTGTATTAAGTCTCTTACTGTTTGGTATATTGCTAAGGGTGTTCCTATGTTTAAGAAGGATGGTTCAGAAGCTACTGTAGCTGTTCGTCTTACTAAGGAAGAGAAGAAGAAGCTTTATGATGAGAATGTTGATGCTATCATTGCTGCTAATCGTGCTCAGCTCATTGCGGCTTATAACCTTAATGAGGATGCTACAGATGATGAGATTAAGGAGCATTATACAGTTGATGAAATGCAAAGTCCACAGACTCAGGCATTCAGTGGTTGTAAGCTTGCTGCTAGTGGTAATGCAGTTGGTACTGGTTTGAAGCTTAACTTCTCTGATACAAACAACTGGGAGCAGCTTAAAGCTGATATGGAAGATAAGACTGCTTTGAAGCGTGTATTCTCTGTTGATGTTAAGGCTGGTGAGACAGGTAAGTTCAACGATGGTCATAAGATTGTTGATGTTATCTATTATCCTCTTGGTGAGTACACTGATGAGAAGCCTGCTCGTGTAGCTGCTAATAAGGCTGCTGAACCTGCTGAGTAATTAGTTCATTCATTAGATATTCATTCGCTTTTTTATTATAGGGAACTGAGCAAATCAGTTCCCTTTTTTAATCAATTAATATAAACGTTTAAAACTTAATTAAGTTATGACAGATGTAACAAAAGAAGCAGCAGCAGTTGCAAATGGTGCTGTAAAGAAGAATCGTAGAGGTATTAGTAATAACACAGTAGCTGCTGCTCGTCTTAAATTTCATGAGAAAGACGCTAGCCCAGCTAATGGTTTATTCATGGCTCATCTTGATTCTGTAAGTGTAGAGTGGTCTCAGAGTGGAGAAGGTAATTCTTTTGCCGGTCTTAAGATGCCTCGTCTTGTGGTTACTTTCGCTAGTAATCATGATAATGTTAAGGAACGTCGTTATGTTACTAAGACTTTCTTCCCAGTTGAGAGTAATGTTGATACTATTCCTGGTGGTAAGAATGCTTGGCAAGTAGATGCTCTTCTTAATTGGACAAAGCATCTTCTTGATGTATTCTATCTTAAAGGTCGTGAACTGACTCCTGAAGAGGAAGATGCTCTTACTCTTACATTTGAAGATTATACTGAAGATGAGAATGGCAATTTGGAGTATAATGCAGTAGATGCACAGGATGTTCTTAATGGTTATCGTCACATCTTTGAGAATGTTGCTGCTATGCTTAATGGTCAATTTAATCTTGCTGATGGTGCTACTGCTAAGCCTTGCTTTAAGGATGGTAATGGTAAACCTATTTCTTGTTGGATTAAGTTGCTTCGTGCTACTCGTAATCGTAAAGGTGATTGGGTAGATGTTGATAAGAGCAAAGATTTGCAGTTTACTTCATTTGTTGGTTCTGGTGCTATTGAGCTAGTTAAGATGAAGGAAGGAAAGATTCTTCCTCCTGTTATTCTTGCTATCGATAAGGTTAAGGAAAGTATTACTCCTAAGCAGACTAATAAGACTCCTACTGTTGGTGTTCCTGGTATTCCTGGTATGCCTGGTATGACTGGTGGTGCTGTAGTTCCTCCTGTTGGTGGTGAGTTTACTGGTGGTGCTCCTGCTGGTGCCGGATTTGACCCAACTGCTACAGATGACCTTCCATTCTAAGTAGACAAGTGAAGAGTTATCTCTTTGCCTACTAATTCTCAACTAAAGTTTAATGTTCTAAGGGGTAACGATGGTAGTAATACTGTTGTTGCCCCTAATTTTTTATCAATATGAAACGTAATGCTAACACAAGTAAACTTACAAAAGCTTTTATAGAATCTAGAGTAAGTCAAGAAGAAATTGTAAGTAAATACTTAGATATACCATTAGAAGTAGTTAGAGATTGTGTTGAACATAATCATCTTATTACTTCTGTATTTCGTGATGATGATACTGATGGCAGTATGGGTATTGCATACAATGCCAAGGGTAGACTTAAAGTTCGTGATTTTGGTGGTGCTGGTTTCTTTGATGATGTGTATGGTGTAGTAGCTTACGTACTAAGTATTGTATATGAAAGACCAATTAGTACAAATAATAAACAAGATTTTTATTTTGTACTAAGTCATATTTATAGAACGTTTTCATATCAAATAGATAATCGTGTTAATGATTATGATGTAGACGAATCTATAAAGAATGCTCTCGTTAAAGCTCGTAATAAAAAAGCTATTATTGAAATTGTTCCTCGTAGTTGGAATCGTCAAGATAAAGCTATATGGGCTAAATTAAATGTAGATTTGAATTATCTTAATACTCATTTTGTTATTCCAGTTGAGCAATATTATATTGATAGAGTAACTAATCCTACTCCTAAATATAAAGATGCTAAAAATGACCCTTGTTATGCTTATATGCTTGGTCGTAATAAATCTGGAGTATATCTTATTAAACTATATTTTCCATTACGTGATAGAACTAAGGAATTAAAGTTTGTAACTAATTGTAATGTACTTGAAGGTCTTCCTAATCTAGAAAGAGAAGATTATGATTATATTATTATAACTAAGTCTAGTAAAGATAGATTAAGTTTAGGTAGTCATCTAAGCAAACATATCTTCTACGGGGCGGATGGAAAAACTCTTAATATTGGAGTTGTTAATCTTCCTAGTGAAAATTATAGACTTAAAGCTAATGAATATACTTGGCTTAGAAAAAGACTTAATAATGAAGGTATGATTGTTAGTCTTCTAGATTTTGATAGGACTGGACGTGATGGTGCTGATTATCTTTTAGAAACTTATGGCATTCCTTATCTTTTTATTACTCGTGGAGAATTTGGACTTGAGAATTATGAGTGTAAAGATTTTGCTGATTTACATGATAAATTCAATAATGATGAAATAGATACTTTTATTAAAGAAACTATTAGATATGTCGAAATCCGATACAGAAAAGATAAGAGTGATACCGATGCCTATTTCAAAAGATTATCAGACTGTGATTTGCCATACTGAGAAAGCTGGTAATAAAATCAAATCACAAACTCGTATTCTTATGACTTGGATAAGTGATAAAGAAGAAGCTCTACTTGATAAAGGTAGAGCTATTTCTATAACTAGAGGTGGTATTACTTTTGACCTTGATAAAGACAATATATTTTCGTATGGAGAAGTAGATTTTCATGATGGTACTGAAGATTATGATGCTTTAAATGAATTAATTCCTTTTAAAGATGTTGTTCATATTCCTCTTAATTACGATTATGATACTCATACTTGTAAAACACCTACGAAAATGTATCAAACTAGAGAAACTGATGATATTGGTGCTATGGCTCAATATGCTCATGGTCGTCTAGGTAAACCAGATAAAGTTGTAATATTCAGATTAATAGCTAAACAATGGTAAGATTTCCAAAAGCTTATACTATGGTAATAGATGAACAAGTTAAAGCTATGGCTATAAAAGATATTAGTACTTGTGGTGCTGATGAATTTGTTGCTAAAGCTTGTGTTCGTCTTGATTGTTCTCGTATTAAAGATGATATGAGAATGATGCAAACTATTGGTACTCCTTATCAATATGAAGTTAGTCGTACTCTATATGGAATTAATTATGCTCTTGAACAAGCGTGGATTGATGAAAATAAAAGAGACGAATATGTTTCTAAACTTGTAGCTTTACATAAACGTAATCTTAAATATGAAGAAGATAATCCTCCTATCGTATATGATAAGAAGAAAGGTTTAAAGAAGACTACTCGTACTACTAGAAAGAAAGCTAAAGAAGGAACTCTTGAAGGTTTTGAAAAACCTAAGAAAGAGAAAACTCAAAGTGCTGCTCAGTTAAATGCTCAAGCTAGAGCTAAACTTATTAGTAAACTTAAAATTAATATATGATACTATTTAAAAGAAATGCTAAAGGCGACCCTATTTCATGGAGTATTCATGAATGGGGTCAAGATAATGAATATATAGTTCATTATGGTGTTGTAGGAGGGCATAAACATAGTGAAATAATTAAAGCTAAACTTAGTAGAGGTAATGAAATAGAGTCTCGTATTAAAGCTAAGCGTAAAGAAGGATATAAAGAAGCTTCTGAACTTAAAGATAATGCTCCTTTAAACATAGAAGGTGATGTTAATCTTCTTAACTTTCTTAATACTTATCTTCCAAAGAATAATACTACTGATGAAGGTTTTGTTCTTCCAATGCTTGCAAAAGTACTTAAAGATAACAAACCTTTTGATAAACGTAGTTACTTAGGTCAGTATAAAATTAATGGAGTTAGATGTATTGTTGGTGCTGAACAAACTAATGATATGTTTAATCCTGTTAGACTTACTTATCGTTCTAGAGAAGGTACTGATTGGACTTCTAAACTTACTTGGATGGATGAAGTAATTCTTCCAGCTATTAAAGATGATTTGCTTGATGCTATGATTGAAGAAGGAGCTTGCCTTGATGGTGAACTTTATATTCCTGGTTATAAAGTAAATGATATTAATAGTTTTGTTAAGAATGAAAAGCTTCCTCAACATCTACTTCTTCAATATTGGTGTTATGATATTGCTATTGATAATATGAGTTATGAAGCTAGACGTAAGTTTAAGATTGATAACATAAGTAGACTATGTTATACTTTTGATACTTACGAACAGCATCTTAATAACAAGAGTAAACTTGTATTATTACCTGATATTAATATCAATAATATTTATGATGCTACAAGATTCAGAGATAAGTTTATTAGTCTTGGTTTTGAAGGTCTTATTGTTCGTGATATTAATTCTGCTTATCAATTTGGTGCTCGTAATTTAGCTATGCTTAAATATAAACGAGTTGATGACGCAAAGTTCAAAATTGTTGATGTTATTCCTGAAGGAGTTAGAACTACACTTTGTAAGTTTGTTCTTAAAAATGACATTAATGATGAACTGTTTGAAGCTACTGGTAATTTTGACCATTCAAGACAAGAATATATTCTTAAACATAAAGAAGATTTTATTGGTAAACTTGCAACTTGTGAGTTTCGTGAAAGGTCGGGTGTTAAGAACGTGCCCTTCCATTGCAAATTAGTTGATATTCAAAAGTAGATACAATAATGAATTTAAACGCTTATGATAATGTAAAAGAAGAATTAGATAAACATAAAACTTGGTATTCTCCAAAGTTTAAAAGATTATATAGTCGAGAAATAAAGTTTAGAATGTTCTATAAGTTTATAAAACGATGGAATGAAACGATTAAACGAGATGATTATTTTCTAGCTGTTAGCATGAATAATGTTGATGGCAGATTTAGTATAACTAATAAAGATAATTATAGTAGATTAAAGTTTTCTATTCCTAAAGAAGTTATTGAAGATTCTATTCTTAATACTATGACTGTAGATGCTAATATTGAAGTTAAACTTGTTGATGCTCAACCTGATGGTGAAGTGTATCATTTGAACATATAACATTAAATTGCTAGAGCCGCCCCGTAGAAGATGTGGCAGATTTCCACTTTACTTCGTGCGTGAGCGGCTTTATTATACTCGCTTATTAGTTATTCATATAACTAAATTTAATTCGTTAGAAACAAAATTAAAATATTAAATAACTTAATAATATGACTAATGAAGATTACAATAGTGGTTGGTTTGGTTGTTTAGTACTTATTGTACCTTATATAATAATAGGAGCTTTAATGTTTCTTTATTATGCTGTTCGCAATCATGCAATTTAAAATATTTATTGTAAAACATTTTAAAATATACAACTTATGACTAAAAGTAAAGTAGGTGCTGAACCTAAGAAACAAAGAATTAGACATGCTGTTACTAAAAGCGAAGGTATCCATGAAGGTATTCACAGAGATGAGTATGGATATTATGATAGTAGTTATCACTGCTATTGTTTTGCTTATGGTTATTTCTTTCATAGAGGAATATCATTAGCAGTTAAACTTACTCCTTATTATATTAAAAATAATTGGGATAGAGAAGGCTGGTGTGGTGGTCTTAAAGGAGCTTGTATGGCTCGCATTGACCGTAAACGCAAAATAGCTGTAATTAAAGAAGGAACTGAATATGCTTGTAATATTAAGCGTGCTCTTCCTCAAGATTATACTATTTATAAAACTGATGAAGATATTCCTATTTATGATATAACTGAACCGAAGAATAAGAAGATACTTATTAAAATGTATATAAAATATCTTATTAAAAAGTATCTTGAAACGTTTTATCATGAATATAAAGTACTTAGTTCTATAAGTAAACGTATTCCTTACAATAATTATATTGAAGATAATAGAAATAAATATTTTATAGCTATTAAAGCTTTTGTAGATAAATATAAGTTTATTCCTAGATGTAAACCTCTATCAAATAAAGTATTCTATATTAATAATTACAAAGTTGACTTTCCTTCTATTAATACTATTCTTAATGATGCTTTGTTTACTGATGAACAAAAAGAACATATTAGAAAATGTAAGTTCTATACAAAGTTTTGTCTTCATAAAGGAACTAATTGGGCAGAGCTTAATAAGAAATGGTCTGATGAATATGTTACAGAAGTAGAAGCTAAAGATAAAGCTGAGGAAGAATCTTTTCGTAAAAGAGAAGCTGAATATAAAGTTAAAACTGAAAAGAATTATAAAGAAGCTTTAGCTAAAGCTAATCAAACTATTGATGAATGGCGAAAAGGAGGTACAAAAAAAGAAATTCATTATACTAGATATTATACAAATCCTGATACTAGAGGAATTAAAGCTATGGATAGTGTATTATATCATACTATATTTCCTAATACTCAACTTAGAATTAGACCAGATAAACCTAATTGGGTTGAAACTAGTAGAGGTGCTTTAGTTCCTCTTGAAACTGCTATTAATATATTTAATCAATTATATGTTGATTATATTATTAGTGGTAAAACTGAATTTCAATTTAAATATAACGAGTTTAAAATTGGTTCATTCTGTGTTTCAAGAGCTAGTTATGTTGGCAAATTTACTGATATTAATCATTATGAAAATCCTTGTGAAAATACTTATAAAGATTTAGGTTATAAAGAATGGATGTTTAGAATAGGTTGTCATACTCTTTGGTTTGATGATATTAAAGATTTTGCTAGATATTATAATCTGCAAGATAGACTTAGTTTTCCTCTAGATAGAACTACTGCTGAATGTATGGAGAATCATTTGATTCATTTACCTAGTGGAAGAACTATAGAAGCTGTAGGAACAATAGATATTTAACTTAATAAAATAACAATTATGAAATTAAAAAATGCTATTAATACGGCTGTTTCTCATAACGCTTTAGTTGTACTTGAAGAAACAGACCCAAAAGATTCTCATTATTCAATTAGTATTTATGAAGGAATGGCTCATGAAATTCCTAATGAATTACTAGAAAGAGAAATATTCCCTATAACAGATGTTGTAGGAGATGCTGTAGGAAGACTTCATATTCAATTAAAAACTGATTTTGAAGCTGCTGATAATTTTCTATTATTTGTTCAACTTCCATGTATTACAATAAAAGAAAAAGCTAATAATTTTATAGCATGTGAAGAAGATTGTGGATATATTCCTCATCTTTATAAATTTGACTCTCAATATATAATTGATTGGATAGGTGAAGAAGGAGATTCTCTTTATTGTATTAACGGTATTACTCCAGAACGAGTTATTAGAACTGCTTTTAAATGGTGTTTAGATAAAGGTCTTATAACAAATCCTATTTATATAAAATAACAATTATGACAGAAAGTGATTTAAAGTATTGGAAAGCGGTGCTTGGACCTGTAGTTCCAGAGCATCTTGTAACTCCTGAAGTTGTTGCATTACGTGACCAACAAAACAAAATGCTTAGTCTTATGGCTAAAAAGAATGCTGATTATGGTAATGCTTTCAATAAAGGTTGTAATAAACTAGGCTATAGATATGGTCTAGCTAGAATGTATGATAAAGCTAATCGTTTGGTTCATCTTATTGAAGATGATTTTCAAGGTTACAGTAATCCTAATGTTGAAGATGAAAGTATGTTTGATACTATTCAAGATTTAGGTAATTATTGTAATATGTTATTAGCTTGGCAAGCTAGTGATAATGGACACGAACCTACCATACCTTCTACGGGGCGGGTAGAGACAGTTTTCATTGATATTTCTAATCTTGTTAAAACAGATAAACTTATTCTTATCGAAGAAACCAGTAAGAAAGATGTAACTAATGAAATTATATCTGCTTATGGTTTTGAAAATCTTTGTAAAGATAAAGATGGATATGTATATAATTTATCTGCTGATAATAAAGAAATTCCTGTTACTAGCGAACATAAAGAAAATGTAATTGCTATGACTTCTGAAGATTATGAGAATGGAAAAGATTTTGTTAAACGTAAAAAGTAAATAATATGATTAAAGTTGTAAATCCTAGTGTTGAAGTTTGGAAACAAGAAGGTTATACACTTGATGCTATTTTTAAATATATAGCTAAATGTACTCGTGTTGCTTATCAATCTACTCCAAAAAATAAAGATGAAGATGCTTATGATTTTCTTCTTAGAACTATTTTCAAAGGAAATGATTTCTTTGGGTATAGTAAAATAAATCCTAAGAACCGATTTGAACGAATACTTGCTCAAAACGCTTATGGTGATGTAGATTTGACAAGTCTTCATTTGAGTTGTTGTGAACATGCTACAGTTCATCTTAAATTTCCTACTTTCATGCCTAGAGCCGCTGCTATGTGGGAAGGCGTATATGAACATAATAAATATAGTAGAACTAATAATCATGACGGTTATCTTTATGTTACTACAAATCTTAGAGTAATAATAGAAAATTATGCTATTGACACTCTTGAGTTTATAGATACAACTCCTAATTGTCCTTACTATATGCCAAGAACTACTGTTTGTTTTATAACAGATATTGGTGCTAGTCGTGAACTTAATCGTCATAGAGTTAATAGTATTGTAGAAGAATCTACTCGTTATTGTGCTTATGATAAAGGTAAATTTGGTAATGGAATAACTGTTGCTAAACTTCCTTGGATTCCAGATGTTGATTCTACTGATGGAGGTCATGATTATACAGAAGGTTTCTTTAATGATGATGAAATCTATAATAATGGTATAATTCAAGACCAATATGCTGAAACTTGGACTGCTGTTGATTGGTTCCTTTATGGTCTTCAAGTTTGTGATTTAGTTTATCGTAAAACTCGTGAACTTGGTTGGACTGCGCAACAAGCTAGAGAAATTCTTCCTCTTAATACTAAAACTCAAGTAGTTCATACTGCTTTTGTTGATGATTGGGAGCATTGGATTGCTTTACGTAGTAATCAAGTTAGTGGTAAAGTTCATCCTATGATGGGTGAATTAGCTAAACAATTAATTCAACAAGTATATCCTGAATAATCATGTGGATAAGTATATTAAATTATAATATAGGACAAATTGAAGTTGCTGACGTAACTGATTGTTTCGCAGAAAATGAAACTGCTACCGATAATAACGAAAAAGCTGTAGATTGGCTTGAATCGAATGGTTTTTGTTCTGATGAAGTTGGTTATATGTTAACTGATGAATGTCCTTTGTGTGTAGTAAATAATGTAGAAACTCATTTAAACTTATAAAATTATGGAAAAGACAATCAATGAAGTTAAGAAGAATGCAAAGACTTTAGAGAATGATATTCTCAAGTTGATTAGTGATTTTGAAGTAGCTAATCCTGAAGTTGAAGTTCGTGTTACTGTAGGTCGTAATTATTCTACTGTTGAAGATGATAAAATTACTCATAGAGCAGATGTAGATTTAACTATTAAATAATTAAATAATATGGCTAGAAGTATTTTTGATATTGATAGAGAACTTTATTCTCTTTATGATGAGATTGAAGAAGCAGGTGGAGAAATAACTCCAGAAATGGAAGAAAAGCTTGAAATTAATGGTCAAGAAATGACTAATAAAGTTAAGAATATAACTAACTTTATTAATAATTTGAATGCTGATATTCTTGCTATTAAGTCTGAGACTGATAGACTTGCTAAACTCAAGAAATCTAAAGAGAATACAATTAAAGGTCTTACTAATCTTGTTCTCTTTGCTATTAAAAAGTATGGTACAGAAGATAAGAAAGGTAAGAAGCGGATTGATTGGGGTACTGGCAAAGTAACTATTCGTAAAAGCGAAACTGTTGAAGTTAATAATAAGAAACTTGAAGCTATTAATGATATGCTTAAAGTAACTTTTGCTAATGGTATATATACCGGCACTCTTAACCAAAATTCTTCTGTAGATGAACAAGCATTACTTGATGCTATTATAAATACAGCTAAAGATTCTGGTAATTATGAATGTAGTGAAATTGATATAGAAGACCTTGATGATGTTAATATTGAGGTTACTGTTCCAGTTAAACTTACAGACCTTCTCAAGGGTGATGGTTATCAGCTTATGACTAATATCGGAGCTGTTAATCGTGATGGTTGGAAATTTAAACCTAGTGTTGATAAGAAACTTATGAAAGTTAAAATCAAAGATGATGGTTGTGTTTCCAATATTGCTGAAGTTGTTGAAAATGATAATTTAACTATCAAATAACATGAGAGTTTCAGAACTAATACAAAAACTTAACAGTCTCCAAGAAACTAATGGAGACTGTCAAGTTATGGTTGATGATGTATATGCTACTAATGCAGAATATGATTCATCTTTAGCCATTATAAATATAACGTCTTATTAAAATAAATAGTAATATTATGCACAATGTATATTTAATTAAAACAGATATTAAAGTAAAAACTAATACATTTCTTAATATCAATATTTTAGCAGAAGATTTATCTGATGCTACAAGTAGTGCTTCATACATTAAATATAACGGAAAAGAACTAAAGAAACATATAGTTAGTGTAGAAGTTCTTGTTTCAAATGTATTACGTGATACATGGAACATTAAGGATTTGAATCCTGACTATAAAGGTGAAGATGAAACATATACAGATGAAGATGGTAATCCTCTTCCTACTGTTGGTTAATATTTAATTTAATGTTTAACAATTTAATTAACGCTGAGTTATGAGTAAATTTAATCGTGGTGGTCTTCCTTGGGCTATCGGTAAAGATGTATCTGATTGTGTGACTGCACAAGATGTAATGAAGAAAGCAGGTCTTGATTGGTCTGTTCAAAAGTGTGAACTTGTAGGTAAAATGCCTTTTAGAATAGGCAGTAATAATGATTTAGGTGAAGATGCTTTTGTACATGACGGTAACATTTATCGTGAGTGTGCTAATGCTTATGCTACCTATCGTACAGATTGTAATTATCCTTTAGGTATAGTTAAAGATAAGTATGAAGTTGTTCAAAATATGGATGCTTTCAACTTCTTTAATAATGCTATTGGTGAAGGTAAAGCAATTTGGGATAAAGCTGCTTGTCTTAATATGGGAGAGAAAGTATATGTTAGTGCTAAACTTCCAGTACAAACTTCTGTAAGTAAAGATGATGTTATAGATAACTATCTTGTGTTTAGTAATGGACATGATGGTGGTTCGTCTGTAGATATTATGATTACTCCTGTTCGTGTTATTTGTACTAATATGCTTAATGGAGCATTAGATAAAGCTTCTTGTCATATCAGACTTAGACATACTAAGTCTATAAAAGAGAAACTTGAACTTGGTGCTCAAGTACTTAAAGTTGCTTGTTCTCATGCTTTAGATGCTCAAGAACTTTATCGTCATCTTACTACTATTAAGATGAGTGATGAAGAAGTTTATAAGTATCTTTGTGAATTGCAACTTACTCCTGCTGAGATTGAGCGAATTAATCAGTACGACCCTAATAAAGGTTATGCTAGACTTGTTGCTCGTGATTATAGACTTCTTGAAGCAGTTGAAATATCTTCTCGTAAAGCTAATCAACTTTATAATATGATGGATTACTATAATGATGGTATCGGTCAGAAAGATATTTGTGGTACTGCTTGGGGTGCATATAATGCTGTAACTGGTTTCTATTGTAACGTTGCTAATCTTGAAGGTGAGAAACGTATGAATAGTCTTGTTTGGGGTAGTGCTAATAATAATATGAATAAAGCACTTAATTCTGTTGTAGCTTATGCAAGTTAATTTTAATGGAAAAGAAAATCAATTTAAAGTACCTCATTACAAAGTTGGTGATGAGGTACTAGCTTTTAGTCATATTAGTGGTAAATTCTTTGTTGGTACAGTTAGTGCTGTAAATAGTTATGCTGATACTAACCAAAGTGTTGTAAATTACACTATTATGATTGATGAAACTAAAGGTGTTCCTAATGTTCCAGAAGCTTTAGTATTTGATAATAAAGATGATGCTAGAGAATGGGTAAAAGCATTAAATATGGAGCTATATAACTTTTGATACACTTCTTTACGGGGAGGATAGAGCAACTACTAGTGTTAGAATACTAGAAGTAGCTAAAGCCGCCCCGTAGAAGATGTTAGTGGTTAAACTATCGTTAAACTACTTATTATTAGTAGTAATACTGATGATAATGTTTATCTTTGTAGTGATAATCATAGCAACTAACATTAATATGCTGTATTATATATTATATAGGTACGTTGTAACATATTGAGTGTTAGTTTATTAAACATTATTTAACGCTAAAAAATGTAGGTTGTTGTGATAGCAACCTACTTTTTTTGTATATTTGCACAAGCGTTGATGATGTATATAATACTTATGGTATTATGATTACTTTTATAAATTATAAAACAATTATGGCTGAAGCAACAGGTAAAGCTAGAACTAAAATAGATGGTAAACTACAAGATGTAGAAACTATTTATGATGTGTTTAAAGGAGCAGGAACATATTTTGCTCCTGAAATAGCCGTACATTGTTCTAAAACTGCAATTCAAGTAGCTTATTATATTTATAAGAAACTTAGTCAAAATCAAACTAGTTTTAGAATAGTTACAAAAGAAGTAATTAAATCCGGTTTAGTTAATGCTAAAACTCCAGATAGAGTTAGAGATGCAATTAAAGAATTAATTAAAGCTGGTGTTATGATTGCTTGGAAAGATATAGAAGGTATTGATGAATATAATTTTGATATTGATTCTAAATATTATCTATTAAATCCTCTTGTTATTAGACGATGTAGTACTAATGCTTTTAAACGTAATTGTGAAACTACTAAAGATAGATTCAATAATAGTAAACAATTATGGATAAATGAATATGATGCTATAGTTTATAATTTTGATACTAATGTATTACAAATAACATATAATTAAATTATGAGTCAATTAAGTAATCGTATAGCAGATGCAATGATTAATTATGCAAATGCTTTTAAAGACACTCCTGACAACAGAGAGTTAGCTGAAAAAGAACTTAAAGAAGCTCTTCGTACAGCTATTGATTTTGTTCCAGTTAAGATTTGGCTTGACCCTAAAGTTAAAGCACAAATTCCAGAGTATGCTCATTATATGAGTGAAGGTGATAAAGACGGTCACGCTTATGGACATGCTACAGATGCTTGTTGTGATGTAATTGCAACTAGTGTTGAGATTACAGAAGATGGTCGTGTTAAGTGTGGAACAGGTATTCACGTTGCTACTGAATATCGTGATTCACTTACTTTACGTCCTAATTCACGTATTACTAAGATGGGTTACGTAATACCTAATTCTCCTTGTACTGGTGATGAAAGTTATCGTGGAGAATTTTTTGTTGTATTCCGTTCCATTATAACTAATGCAAAACCTATTGAAGTTGGTGATGTTATTGGTCAACTTGAGATTCCTCATCATAGACAAATTTGTTTTGAAACAGTTGAGAACCTTGAAGACCTTGGCATAACTGATAGAGGTGATGGTGGATTTGGTTCTACCGCAAAGAAATAATTAATAATTTAAATAGTAAACAATATGAAAAAGTGGGTATCAGAAATGATTAAGCAGCACGCACATACTGCTATCGAAGTTAACAATGTGGCTAAGTTTATCGAAAATGCTAAGAATAGTGATAAAGTTAATAAAGTAACTTTTGCTAATCTTGCTTTGCTTCTCAGAGATTTGAAGAATACTGCAAAGACTTATGAGACTATTCTTAACAATGAAGGAGTTCATTTTGCTCCTGATGGTTCTTATTATGAAAAAGTAGCTGAGATAAATGAAAAGAAAAATCCTGATAATAACGACTAAGAATTGTCTTGGTTGTTCTATAGTGATAAATAACATTCAAACAGTTATTGCTAAATCATCTAAAGAAATAGCTCTTGAAATTAAAGATTTTGCAGAGCTTCCTAAAAGACTTATTCATAAGTATAAAGCTTATGATTATCCTACTACAATATTTCTTGAAGATGATGAAGTAACATTTAAATTTGTTGGAAGTACTCATGTGAACTGTATACAGAGGTATATAGATTTGTATTTGAAATAAATACTGAAAATTTTTCTTCTGTTGTTGCTGCTAGTGCTTATGAAAGTACTAGCAGTTTTTAATTTAAAATTATTATGAATCCAAATTATAATAAACATAAGAATATAGCCATACTTATACTTGCTGTTATAGCTGCCGGACTTGGTGCTTGTAGTTACAATAAAGTTTCTAATAATAAACCTGTAAATATAGATAGTTGTGGAATTAATGATGATTTCTATGAAATTAATGATGTTGATTCTACAAATGATGAATATAATACAGATAGTGTTATTTATCTTGATGATAATGGTAATATAATTAAAGCTCCTTTTAAATAAGTTGAGCTATATGGCACATCCTACATTTTGAAATCCTCTGTACGAGGGTGATTCTAATCTCCTGAATAATTATTCAGCCGTAACATCAAAGTAGCTTAGAAGTCATTTAAAGTGTAATTTATTTAATAACCATTCTTACTTGACAGTCTTATTTCAGCTCCAGGCATACGAGTTTAATCTATGCCAAACTTAGTGGGAAACTCCCACAATTACATAATAAATGATTTCTAAGCAACTTACATATCAATGTCGATTAATCATACTACTTTAATTATTTAACCGCTTACGAAAGAAATTGAAATATTACTTATGTTTTTGATATTTGCATTCCATGTTATAAGATTTTATAATTTAACATTAGCAGCAGTGGCTGCATAAACATCATTATTATTATGAGTAGCTTGTCCGTGAGGATGAGTTACTCTTTTTTTTTATTTATTAGTAGCGACACACTATAACACATTAAACGAAAAAGAGCTAGACAGTCATCGCGACTATCTAGCTCAGAAACTTTATAAATATCACCTTAAACAACATTTAAAATCCTATAACCATTTATTTTAGCAAGTAGTTTAAAACTTATAGCATTTGTTACTCTAGCAGGATTCGAACCTGCTCTGACAGAACCAAAATCTGTAGTGCTACCATTACACCATAGAGCAATAAAGTTTCGCATACATCTGTAGTAATTTCATGGCAAAAACAGGAAAACCTTTATCTGTTGCAAAGATACTATTAATATTAATATCTCTAACAGATAAAGGTCTTATTTAATTCTTATTAGTAGAAGTATCACTATCGATTCCTTCTACGGGGCGGATTTAATCATTTACATTAGTAGGTATTATACCAAGTATATTGTCTCCTAATTTATAGTAACTGTTACTCTTATCAAGACCAGCAATATTACTATAAGCTCTATAGATAGGTATCTGTCTAGTAGTAAGAACATAAAGTTTATTCTCTTTAGCATATCTACCACTACTATAATCCCAGTTATAATCATCACCAGCTATAAGTCCTTCTGCTATAATATTCATAGCTTTAAGAACATCACTAGGCATAGTCTGAGCTGCAATAGGAGAACTATATAACTTCTTACCTTCAGTTATAACAAATGGAGGAGTATACATCATAACTTGAGTTGCAAGACTGTCTGCCTCATAAATAAGAAGATTTCCTAAAGTACTATTTTCAAGTTCTTTATCGTCCCAAATAGCATGAGCAGCAAGAGCCATAGCAATAGCAGCTACTGAACCAGCAACATTACCCATAGCTCTAAGTATTGCAGCACGTTGATAACGAGGTAACATATTCCAATTTGTATTGAAGTTTGTAGCCATATCTACATAACCTATAAACAACTTTTGAAGAGTTTGTAATGCACCAAGTTGAGTACCATTAATTTCTCTATCTGCTTTAATCTTATCTAAAGGCATTGAAAGGAAATCCATAAGAGCAGGACCACAACCTAATGTAAAAGCTCCACGTTCTTCATTGAAATAACCTTGTCTTCTATAATGTTTAAGAATACCAGGATATATATGTTTATGATATTGCATAGCAAGACTACCCCACCAATGCTTTTCAAGTTGTGCAGCACCAAGTTTATCATATACACCATGTATCTCTTTATTGACACTAATAACTTTACCTTTAAACTCACCAAGAAGCTTATAAGCATCAGAAACTTCTTTATCTGCACTAAGTGCATCAAGTTCTGCAAGTTTACTACCTTCTTTGAAAGTTAGTTTACCATCTTTTAAATCAAGATTTTCAATAAGAGTACTATTTTTTTCAAAATCAGCAGTTGCAGTCTTTTCAAGTTCTTTCTTTACTTTAACAAATTCTTTTTGCATCTTATTAGGAAGAGTTCTAGCAAATTCAGTAGTAAAATCTTTACGACCAAAAACAAACTCTTTAAGTTTATTAGCATCTTCTTTTATACTACCAACATAGTTATTAAACTTAGCTTCAAATTCAGTACCTTCAATAATACGCTTTAGAGCTTTCTCATGGCAATCAGCAATATATTCATATTTACTCATAGCACGATACTTGATTTTACCTCTATTTTCAGCATCAACTACAGGTACAAGTCTATTACTATACATAAGACTAAACATAGCAGCATTTTGCATAAAATGTTCACCTATAGCATTAGGAGAATAAAGAGCATTTCTAAGCTTTTCAAAAGCAGTACCTGCATCAAGATGATTACCATCACTAATACCAGCAAGTTGGTCAAAGTCAATAACATTCATTTCTTTAACTATAGCACTAGCTAATGTTGAAGCTTTATCTTTACCAAGGTCGTTAATAAAACTCCATGAATTGTGCATCCATAAAGCTTTACCACGAGCATAATCTTTAGCTCCAATAAATTCTTTAGCTATCCACTCACCTGCTAAACCTGATTCACCAACAGTAACGTTACCGATACCACCAGTAATATTAAGCATCATAAATTTAGCACTAGTAAAAGATTGAAGAAGACTACTAACTTTAGTAAAGTTAGCATTACTTTCTTTAAATTGATTATAGATAATTCTACGAATCCAATTCTCATATTGACCTTGAAGTCTTTCATCTTTTTGAGTAAGATAACGAGTTTCACCTCTAGCACCTCTTTGATGGTCTTTCTTTAGATTACTCCAACCTACATTCTTTTGATATACTTCCATTCTATCAAGCATTTCTTTACCGTAATAAAGCATATACTTATTATCTTGTATAGCATTAAAATGAGCAGCTTGAGTAATAAAGTTTGAAAGTACAGTACGATAATCTCTATTAAGTAAAGCACGATGAATTTCTTTATTCTTCTTCAATGCTTCTTCCATACGTTTATTATAAGCTGTAAGTGCAGCATTATATTCTTCATCATCAGCATAAGATATACGCTGTGGCTTAGTCTTTTTAATATTCTCTATATTAACAGAATCTTTATTTCTAAGTTGTTCCATTAACATAGGCATATCAATAGCTTTATCATCAGCATAATCTATATGATAGAAAGGGTCTCTACCATTCTGAAGTTTATCACTATAACCAAGGAACTCTAGGAATTGTTTTCCCCACCATTTTGCATCATGCTCTGCACCTTTACTCATAGAAGGAAGATAACCTCTACCTATAAAACGTTTTGCAGATTCAGTTTGAGCAAGGTTATTAAGAGTCTCTTGAATATATCCCATAAGCTTTTGTTGATGAGCATTAAGAACAACTTCTGAATCATAAGTTTTATCATCAGTTTTCTTATAATTATCAACATAACCTACACCTTCTTTATAATTTGGATTTCTATATGCAGCTTTAGGAGCAAGTTCAGTTTGAGCATAACCAGCATTCCATTCACCGTTTGCAACAGCAGGTATAATTTGAGTTTTTTTCCATATTACAGTAGGTTCCATTCTATGAGTATAAGGATTAAATACATGATTTCTATCATACCATTTCTTAAATTCAGCATCACCTTTTGCTCTTTGCTTTTTAAGTTCAGCTTCATAATAAGGAGTATTGACAGTCTCAAGATTATTATGTATAGTACGATAAGCTTCAGTTCTTTCGTCCATTTGTTTATGAAGTTGTTCAGCTTTCTTTTTACCTTTTGTCTTGAGGTATTTATCCATATCTACTTTAAGAGTACCATAGATATAACGATTAGGTATTCTATCTTTAGTTTCATCATAAACTATATTACCTGAATCATCAGTAACAACTTGATATTTATCATCGAGTTTTGGAATACCCATTTTATTAACTCGTTCCCAAGCTTTATAATACTTAGCTCCTTTAGCTTTAGCTCGTTCTTCTTCTAGATTAAATGCTTCTTTATTGTAATTATCTAAATCGACAAAACGAGTAACAAAATAAGCAATAGACTTACCATTAGTACTATCTTCTGTTTTCTTCATACCAGCAAATAAAGGTTGATAAGCTTGATAAAGTTTATCAAGTTCTTCCTCAGTAAGTTCTGAAGTAGCAACATGTTTAGTAGCAATGTCATAATGTGGAGCAAGTATTTCATTAACTTGTTTCACTATTTGCTGATATTCTTTATTTGGAACACCATTAGCTGCAAGTCTTTTATAAACTTCAGCAGGATAAACAACATCATCTTCAGGACCATTACTAATAAGAATACGGTCATTTTCCATACCATATTTTGTATTATTAAAACGTTTCTGAGCTTCTTCTTGAATAGCAGCTTGTTGTTCTTCAGTAAATATAGTACCATCTAAGCGACCAAATTCATCATAAGGATTTACATTAGTTGCTTTAAGCTTTCTAAGATATACTTTAAACTTACTATTATTTTCACCCTTATAACCCATAGTTTTATATGCTTCGTGTATAGCTTCTTGAATACTTGGGTCAACTGTCCACTTAGCATTAGTAGCAAGCCAAGCTTTTGCAGCTTTATATTCTTTATTCATTTCAAGCTGAGAAGCAGGAATGCTAATTCTACCAGATGGGTCTCTAGCTTCAGAAGTTTCAACAATATCAAGCATACGTTTTAGTTGGTCTTCAAAACCTTTACGAACTTTACTATCATTATATTTATTACGAATATCATTAATAGTTCTGAGATATTTGTCAAGAGCTTTACAATCATCAGCATTATTTATTCTAGCTTTATAGTATCTTTCTTTATCAACAATTTCACCAGTTGAAGGATTCATACCAGGATAACCCATGATAAAACTTTCTTTAGGTTCACCATTATCTAAATCATATTCAGAACGAATATCATTAAGATGATACCAAAGATTCTTTAATTCAGTTTCTTTTTCAGGACTAAGTGTACCATCAGTTCTACTGGCATTAATTTCATCAATCATAGCTTTTGTCTTAATATACTCTTCAAGTATAGGTCTATGATTTCTATAAAGTTCATCTTGAGCATCATAAAGTTCTTTATAATAACTATCAACAAACTTACGATTTACATGGTCTAATAAAAACTTATCAAGTTTATGCTTAGCTTCAATGTAAGCTTCAGGATTATTAATTATATCTGATTTAGCATTACGTTCATCTTGTCTAAGTTTGTTTAAATCATTTTCAAAATTATCATTATAAGGACGAATAAATCTACCATCAGCGTCAATAATATCATCAAATGACAAATTAACACCAGCAGCTTTTGCATCAGCAAATATTTTATCTATCTCCTTATTGAAAATATCTACAGTTCTTCTAGCTTGAAGTTCTTTAGCTCTAATATCAGACATTACATTCTTAGTAAGTATTTGTATAAAAGCATTACCAGAATCCTGTAAATCACCAACCCAAGCATCAAACCAACTAGTAGAATGGAAACCATCAAATACACTAATAAGATTATTTTGAATTTGAGGATTATCACTAAGCTTTGTAAGATAATCATTAGCAAACAACTTTTCAGCTTGTTCAATAATAGAAGTATCTGTAAGTTGTTTAATTGCATTTTGAAGTCTTTCTACATAAGCTATAGTATTATCACTATCTACAGATTTATCAACTTTAACTGAAGCAATATTACCATATTTACTAATTAAAGCTCTAGCATCAAGAAGAGTCTTTAAATATCTTCTTCTTTCAGCAGGATTGTTTCTAATAATATCTATAGTACGAGCATCATTTACAGATAAGAAATGACCATTATCTTCAACAAACTGATTAAGTTGTTGAGTAATGTCATTAACTTTATCTTCAACATAAGTTGTTATGTTATAATAAACATCTTCAGCTTGAGATTGGAACTCATTACGTGTAGCATTAAAACCTTTAGCTGAAAGATTATTTACTTTTTTACGAGCAGAATAATCACCTTCGTGACTTCTACGATTCATATCATTATAAGCATCAATAGAGAAATCAAGAACGCTAGCACCAAGCTTAGAATTAGTATTTAAAGTAGCATTAGGTTTACCTTTTGATTTAACTCTTACAAAGTAAGTGTTATAAGGCACATTAATACCTAAATCTTTAGCTCTTTCTACTTCAGATTTTCTAGGAGCTCTAAACTCAAATATTTCATCAACTTCATTAGTAACTTCTTTACTATCTTCTATAGTAACATAAGTTCCTTTAATGTGTTGAGGATTACCAAATACAGTACCAATCGATTTACTTCTTAAATAAAAACTCTGAATAGCAAATTCTTTACCATTACTTTCAGGATATTTATTAAGAATTTCATTAATAGTAAACTTAGCAGAAGCTTCTTGATACTTACTAGGATTATTAATATCAAAAGCATTAGCGTTTTTAAGTTTAAGATGTTTAATATTAAACTTATAAGCTTGAGCCATTTCATTAAGGTCATCCATAGTAGGAATATCACCTTTCTCTAATCTATTAATATAATCAATATAAAAACCTTCACTTCTATAACCTTTAGTGTTTTCTCTATTAAGACTTACTTCGCCAGTTTCATTTTCGTCAAGTTTGGTAATAGGATAAGCATATATTTTATCGTTATTTTCAACGATTTTATAAAGTCTAGCTTTATATTCTTTACCTACTTTTTCATTAAGATGAACATAATGATTTGCATAAAAGTCATCATTAGTATTTGATTCATTAATAAAACCATACTTAGCGGCAAGTGCTCTTTGAGACTTTAAATTATTATATTCAGCAAGAGCTGTTTTAAGTTCTACATTAAGCGATTTAATTTCATTATCATCATCAGTAGTTTCTATGTCACGTCTAAGATTAACAATCTTTTCTCCAACAATACTAATATCAGATAAATCAAATACAAAAAGATTGTTTGGTTTCTTGAACTTACTTAATTCAGAAACATAAGTACCATTTCTACGAACATTCTTAACTGTCTTATGATAGATAAAATTACTATCACTATGAGAACGAACATAACGTTCAGCAACATCATAAGTTCCAGCAAAATTATTAAACTCATCAACTATATAACTAATAGCAGATTTACCACCAAACAAATCAGCATTTCTAAGAGCATCATTTGTAATAACTTTACTAATACCATTACGTCTCATCTTGAAATTCTCAACAGCAAAAGCATATTTAATCATATCAATAGCTGCAAGTTTAACAAGAGGATTATCACTATTAGCTGCTTGGTCGAATAACATATAGGCAGTTTCTACATCAGTAGTATCATCTTTGAATTGAATACTTTGCTTAGATTGACCAGTAGTATTATATTCATATTGATTGAACAAGTTTACTTTAAGCAAACCAAATATACCAGCATCTTCAGATTTACTTTGAAGATAAGCAACCTTTTGAGCAGGAGTAAGCTTAATAAAAGCTTCTACTTCAGAAGAAGTTGGTCTATTAATATATTCACAATCAAAGTTAAACTGAGGTTTAGCATTATATCCAAAGATTCTTTGACGTTCAGCAATAGTATCACTTTCATTATCAAAACCGTAACTTAATGTACCATCTTGTTCAGCAATTACTTTACTACTATACATTACTGGAGCAACATGATTATATATACTACTAAGAATATATTGTTGAAAATCATTATATTCTTTCTCATTAATATTACGACTTCTATCACTAAAAGTATTTTCAAGACTATAAACAAGATTCTTAAAACTATCAGTCTGAGTATCAAACAACATACTATTAATACTACTAGATGTAGCAGTAGCATACTTTAAGAAGCAATGAAGAGAAGGATATTTAGATTGACTATCATTATGTTTATCCATCATATAACTTCTAATATCTACAACTTTATTACCAGCAGCATTTTTAGTAAGAAGACCAGGATAAATAGCTTCAAGGAAAGACATTTCGTTATCTTTATCTTTAACAGAAAGAACATTTTCTATATTAGCATTTTCTCCATTAACAATTTCTTGAATATCAGTAAATACTTTATTAGTAGCAAAAAGAGTTTGCTTAGCACCAAATCTATCAGGATTACAAACACGAGCTAAAGAACTAATACCTTGAGCTAAACGATTAATATCATTATAAGCAAAAAGTATAGACATATCATATATCATATCTTCTACGGGGCGGCTCTCCTTTTGATTAAGTCTATTAGCTAATTCTTTATAATTAAGAATAACTCTATTGTTAGAAATAAGACTATATTCTGTACTAAGAGCAGTATTTACTTTGTCTATTACAGTTTTAATATTGTCATCTTCTGTTACTCCAATATTCATTTCAATAGCTAATTTTTTAATAGCATTATGAATAGGTTTAGAAGTATCTTCAGCATAAATAGATTTATTAGCATTATACTCTTCTACAATACGACTAATAGCAGGCTGCATAATAAATGCAATAGTTGTGTCATAATTACTACCAATATCAGGAAGAGTTTTATATACTGCAAAAGTAAAGTCATTTACATTTGGAATAGCACCTTCCTTAACAGCATCAAGAATATGAGCAGTAGTTTGAGAAGTATATGCAGTAAGAATACGACCATCTACATTTTTATTATCATTGGTCCAACCGATAGTAGTATGAGTTACAAGATAATCACCTGTTTCATAATCAGTGGTAACATTATCTTCACCAAATCTATCTATAAGTTCTTTAGCATCATACTTATCTTTATCATAAGAAATTGTTACTTCATAATCACTATTGATAGTAGGTTGAACAGTATTACAAACAGAAACAAAAGTATCACGAGTAACACTAAATGCTTTAAGTTTAGCACCACTCATAACATCTTCTTGATAATCAGCTTGGTCAAGGAAGTCATAAGAACTTCTAGCATTACGTATTTTCTTAACTACAGGATTAATAACTTTATCACGTGCATTAATAATATCATCAAAATTAGAACGTGACAAGTTCTCCTCAAGAGATATATCATCTTTGAGAATATCAATCATGTCATCAAGAATACGATTATTACGAGCGTTACGAGTATTAGCATCTTCTACATTTTGAGCTAAATATTTATTATAACTCATAATACCAAGTTTTTTAGCAGCTTTATTAAACTTATCAATTCTAGCTTGAAGAATCTCTTTAACTTTATCAGACTTAAAAGCTTTTTTATCAATATATTCATTACTAATAGAATCAACCATATCTTCATGTACTGAAATGAAATTTTTATCAGCATCATCAAGAGTAGTTTTATTAACACGAATATAATCAGCTACATATTGAAGTTGTTTAAGATAACTATCTTTTGTAAGTTTACCAGTTTCTGGATTCTTTTCAGCAAAGTCTTCAAAATCTATATGAGCATTTTTTACAAGCGTTTTAGTTTCATCAGATAAAGCGTCATAAGCTTGAGTTTCTTCTTCAGCTAATTCTTTACGAGACTTTTCAAATTGTTCATCTATTTCTTTATTAAGTTTTTCAAAAGCTTCTCTAACTGACTTATCTTTAATCTTATCAGCTTTCTCAAGATGTCTATTTACATAATTAGCATAATCATAAATATCAAGTTCATCAGAATAACTTTGTTTACGAATATTACCATGCTTATCTACATAACTACTATATTGAATACCATATACAGAGTCAATATCAAAGTCAGAACCAGTTTGAGAAACCCAATCATCAGGAACAACAATAGTAGAACCTTGAGCATCATCAAGTAAACCAACTACTTTCATTACACAAACAGATTGCTTACCTTCAGTTGGAATACGATAACCAATAAGAGTGTCAAGATGTGCAGCTTGAAGTTCTTTAAGAAGGTCGTCTTTACTCTTTTTATAACTACCATCAGCATTCTTAGCAAAACCAAAATTACTAGCAGGAAGCATTATTTCAACATAACGTTCACCTTCTGGATGTTCTTTAGTTACAGGATGATAACGAAGAGTTTTAGATATAGTCAATCCGTTCTTTTGATATACAGGAATAACTATATCTTTATCATCTTTTTTATGTTTAATAGTTCTTTCTCCTACTTTTTTCCAACCTTTTCCAAGCTTGTTTAAAGCATAAACTCCTCCGTCAGAAATACTTCCCCAAGTGGAAACATTTGCTCCATTAGGAATAGCATTTCTTAAAGCAGTGTATAATTCATCTCGCTCTTCTTTAGTAGAAGGATTTACAACTTTACCATCTTGTTCAACTTTACCTATCTTTTCAGTAGTAGTTTTAAAATGAACAGAGTAATTGTTATCTTCTTTATCTTTTACTAATTCAAACCAACCTTTCTTCTTTCCTTTTATATAAATTCTTAAAGCTTTACTTTTATATCCAGGAGTTTTTTCTCTATCATAAACTTCAACATCAAATTTAGTTTTATCTATACCATCAAGATTAAATGGATTTTCTTTAGTATATTTCTTACTATTAAAACCAACATTAGTAATCTGAGCAGCATGGAAACCAGGAAGAGTTTGACGAGTAATAGCTCTATTAAATACAGATTGACTAACACTTTCAAGCTTAGTAATAGCGTTACTAAGAATCATAGGCATATTAGCATTAGGTCTTCCAGTAATAGGATTAACAGCTTGTTCAGCAAGAGTTACATAATCCATCATATTACTATCAAGACCTAAACGCATACACTCTTCTTTCAACTTATTAAAGAATGTATGATAATCTATACCTTTAATAGTTCCATCTGCTTCAAAAAGAATATTACCATTAGCGTCTCTAGGAATATTAAGTTCACTAGCAAGACTATTAAATGAATCTCTAATGTTAGCACTATAAAGTTTAAAGAACTCTTCTTTCTTTTCATAAAGACGACTATTAACTGGAATATTATCAACAATCTTCTTCATAATTTGAATACCAGCTTTATTTTCAGCATTCATATGTTGAGGAGTTTCTTGCTGAGTATAAAGATGATTATAATCATATTCTTCAACATAATCTTTAGCATGAGCATTAAAATCATCAATATGTTTTTGTGTTACTTCTCCAGTCTTACTATCAAAAATTTCAAGTACTCTAGCTTTACCAGCTTTACTTGTTTCTTCTGTATTAAGTTGGTCGATACCATTATCTTTCATAAGATTATAAACTTGTTCAAGTTGAGTTCCTTTTATAAATCTAGGTACAAGAACAAATTCAGCATTCTTAATTTGACGAGGTACAAATCTCTTAGAATACTTATCAAAGTAATGGTCATAATAGAAGTTCTTTTGTACTTGTACAAAAGTATCAATATCACCAACACTAAGAGGTTCATCATTCTGAATCTTCTTAATAAGAGGAAGATATTCATTAAGTTTTCCTCTACCAGCAATACGACGAACCCATTCTTCAAAAGTAATATAAGATTGAGCATCGTTTACAGTAGTACCTTGATAACCACCTTTTCTTTGAACAACACCATTCTTAATAACAGGTTTACCATTTTCATATTGAATAGGACCACCTATTAAAGTTCTAGCTTGGTCAATAGTAAGACCAGCATTCTTTACAAGGTCTTTTACAAGACTACCATCTTCAGAAAGTTGTTTACCATCTTTATCAAATGTTGCAACTTTACATTCTTCAGAAGTTCTAATAGTATTCTTGATAGTTACACCTCTAAACTTATTACGTTGTGTAACATTAAGAGGATTTTTATAACTAGCAAATTCAGCTTGAACTCCACTAGTATTAAGTTCGCTAAACGCAACATCTGTTATTTCATTAGCATAATCAGTAGTGTAATCAGCAAAACCATAAGGTACTCCACTAGCCTGGTCTTCCTTAGTACGTTTAAGAAGAGTTTGATTATCTTTATAGAACTTAGTATCACCTTCAAATAAGTCATTAAAGTTACCACACATAAGTCTATAATTAAGTACAAAATCAGCAACATTATCATCATTGATAATATTAGCAACATCTATACTTTTGAAAGTATCAAACTTTTCAACTTGTTGATTTACATAAGTAGTAATAAAATCGCTAATCATATTAGCAATCTCATCTTCTTGTTCTTTAGAAAGATTTACAGTAACTTCATCACCATTAGCAGTAAAGTGAATATAACCATCTATATCCGCCCCGTAAAGGGAAGGAAACATTTCTTTTAATAACTTCTCTGCTTTATTATCTACATTACCATCTTTATCAGTAAGTTCAAATCTATCATCATGGAATAGTCTACCAGTAAAAGTAAGAGCTTTAGTAGTAGGATTCATTTCTACAAAATGTTTATGACCTTTACCTACTTCATAAACAGCATAAGCTCTTCTAGCACTTTCTTCATCGAATCCCCAATCACCTTTAAATTTAGGTTGGTCAGCAAGTTCAGGATTTTCGTTCTTTTGCCAACGAAGAATTTTACCAGTGCTATCAGTTTCAAACCATTGATTAATAGAATGAGCCATGTCTGTAAGTTCTTGTACAAACATGTTTCTATATTGTATATAAAGTGGATGATTAGTATTTATAACTCTATTTACTTTAGTATTACCAATCATACCTGTAACATTAGCTCTACGATTAATCTTAGATACTAAAGATTGATAAAGAGTAGGAGAAAATCTATCACTAACTTTAGTCTCATTCATACTAGAAATAAGAACAGGTTTAGCATCAGTAATATAATAAGCTCCATTACTATCTATATCAAGTGTTCCGTGAAGTTCATATTTATCTACTTTACCACTATCATCTGTATATTTATAACCAACAGCAATTTCAGAACCTGATTTATGATTTTTACCTTCAAAAATATTAAAAGGCATAATCTTTCTACGACCAATAGTTTTAGTAGTCAAATCGTGAACCATTTGATTATACTCTTTATTGGTAGTAAGATTAACAAACTTAGAAGTTTTTACTTCATTGTCTGCACGAGTTTCACTAGGAATTTCTGTATCAAGATAAGTTTCAATAGCTTGACTAACTTCTTTACTATTTTCTACATTAAAAAGATTACCATACCTTCCTCCTTTAGTTTTATATCTAGCAGCTCTAATAATAAAATTCTTAGGAGCATCAGAAGGAACACGCATAAAGTAATTAGCAAAATCAATATCATATTCATTCTTAGAAAGATAGTCAGCTTCTGTATTTACAAAATTAGCAATAGCACTATAGATATAATCCATCTTACTCATACCAGAATAAAGTACATTCTGACCAGTATTAGGATTGCCAGCACCATTAAACAAACTAACATTAATCAAATCTTTAGCATATTCTGTAGGAACATACTTATCTCCAAGTTTACGGAAAAGACCAAATACTTTAATTTTTCCATCAACACCACGTTGCTCAAGAAGAATATTACTAAAATTATATTGATTACCTTTTTCTTTAGAATTAACACGAAACTTTTCATTACCGTATTGAATAAGAGCTTCAGGAGAAAGTTTACCTTCAGCATCAACAGACATTTCAGTACCATTAATAGCATTCATAAGATAAGTAATCATAGAACTATTAATAATATCAGAACTTTGATTACCAAGAACATTCTTAGAATTAAACTGAAGAGCAACAGTAGAATAAGCTTCTATATCAGTAGCAAAACTATTAGCAGCAGCTATAGCAGTAGCAGGAATAATTTCAGTATGTAATGGAACATAAGTTTCATTATCGTCATGTTCTTCTTTATTCCATTCTCTTTTATGTTCTTGCTCTTCACGAAGATTATCATTTGCTTTAGCAGAAGCATCACTAATATTTTTCAAATGAGCAAGAAGATTACTAGTGTTAATATCAACATCAACACTGCCATTAGTTTTATTACCAATAAGATAATTTCTTACAGCATTAGCATCCATATCAGGATAATAAGCTTTAAGAGCTTTAGTTAAATTAGCAACAATATCAGCAAATGCAGCATTACGTCTAATCTCATTTTTAGCAGAAAGTTTATATCTTCTTTTAGCACTTTCTACAGCAGAACGAAATACTTCAATAGCATTTGGATCAACATTAAGTGTAGTATGCTTTACATTATTTTGAAAACTAAATATAAGAGATTGTCTTCTATTAGATTCTTTATTAGAAAGTACAGCTCTAACTGTACCATCAGATTCAGTTCTAGTTTCAGTCTTAGGCATAATAGTCTTTACAAATTGACTTCTAAATCTAATAGCAAAATCTCTATTAGTTTTTAAATCTTCGTAAAGTTTAATAAGACCAGACATCTCTTTATTCTGTTCAGCAATAGTCTTAATACTATTAATAAAACTAGTAATATTATCTCTACTTATTTTAGATATAATAGCAGCTGTTACTTTCTTACCATCAATAAAATCAATAGTACCAAGTTCATTACTTCTATCATAATTATATTTACCATCAACTTTATTAATATCATTAAGCTTAGGAATAGTGAAAAGTATCATACGAATATCTTCATCAATACCTTTCATAAAATTACTTCCCATACCACTGTTATCGTCCCATCTAGCAGTAGTACCATCTACATCAAATTCTTTATTAAAGTCAGCAAGTTCATCATTTTCGTTACCATTAAGAATAGATTCCATTTCACTATCTAAATCTACCTTCTCATCAATAGCTTCATCAGACTTAAAACGAAGCATACCTAGACGACTATCGCCAGCATAAATAGAATTAAAGAAAGAAACTTTATTAAGAATCATTTCTTTAACCATAGCATAAAAGTTTTTATCTTCTCTACTAGCGTTAGCGAAAACATCATCTATTTTTTCAAAATTACCATCACTAGTAAAGCCAAGAATTTGATTAACTAAACTAAGTATTTCTTTATTAGTAAACTTCTGACCTTTATTTTCAAAGTACTTTTTAGCTACTTGAACTGCACCAAAAGATACAACTCTATTAGCATAAAAATTAGCATTGTTATTATCTTTATTAAATTTACCTTTAACTACATCATTAGCAAAGAAAGTAAGTATGTTATTACCTACAACTCTATTTGCCATAACTTTAGCTGTAGTACTAAGATAACCAAATCTAGTTATAACATCATTAAACTTAGATTTAGTAGTTTGAGCACCAACACTAAAATGTCTTGAATTATAAAATTCAAGAGCTTCTTGAGCAGCATCATTACCTAAACGGTAATCATCAAAATCTTTAGTAAATCCAGTCTTGGATTCAGGGTTATAAACTAATGTAGTTATAGCATTAAATTTAACTACATCATTACCACAAAGTTCTTTGAGACGGGTTCCAGTCTCAGTACCTAAAAAATCTTTAGGTGTAATAGGACAATTAGCCATAATTATATTATTTAATTAAACAATAAAGTTCTAGAGGATTTTAAATTCTCCTCTAGAACCATAAAATTTATTCTGTGAATAATCTATCGACAAGATATAGAAAACTCGCCACGCTCAACCATATCGAACATACGAGATTGTTCGTCCATTGGAAGTGCCCGGACTGCTGAGTATAACGAAGAAAAACTACCTAAAGTTTTATCATCAACACTACTACCCATATTAAGTAAATCATCAAGTTCATCTTCATTAACTGCATCATTACCTTCTGTAATATTTGTAATATTATCATCAGCAGGAACTTCTTCAGGAACTTCTTCAGGCTTAGTTTCATCTTCTTTAAATTCAAGAGTACCTTCAACAGGTGCTTTAGTTTCTTCTTTGACTTCAGTCTTAGGAGCAACTTTATTTTCTTTGAATTTATTAGCAAGAATATTAAACTCTTTAGCTCTAAGAGATTCATCCCTAATTTCAATACCAAACAGTCTACTTATGAACTCCATAATCTTTTGCCAAAGACTACTAGTTTTACCTTTATGTTCACCTTCAACTCTAACAGAATTAAGATAATCCATAAGACCTTTAGAAGTAAGAGATTCTACAATGAACTCTTCAAGTTGAGTATCTGGTCTTGTACTAAACTTTTCAAACTGATATTCTTTAATATGAGTAAGATAACCACGAAGAGCATCTATATTAGTAGCTTTATTATCAAAGCGAGCATTAATCTCATCGAAAGTACTATCGTTAAGATTAGCTAAATCAGCATCAATAGCTTTAACAAAGTCATCATATATGGTTCTAAGCTTTTCTCTAAACTGCTTAGGATTTCTACTATTATTGATTTGACTATGTAGTTTTTCATGGATAAGAACACGAACTGCATCATCGCCAGCAGTATTAGCATCAACAGTTCTACTTAACCAATCATTACCTACAACTATTTCTTCATTTTCTGAATCATAGTAAGCTAAAGCATTTTTGTTTGCTTCATCGCTTTCTCTAAACTTTTGTATCTTATCGTCATCAAAGATAAAGTTTTCAGGGAATATAGCATCAGTTACTCTATTATATTTTTTAAGTTTAACTATTTTACTAAGAGAATCTTTAGATTTCTCACTAAGAAGATACTCAGCAATAGTTTCACCTTTATTAGCAATACTATCATTATTAATAATACTATTTATAGCATTACGTACGATAGTTTGTGGAGTATCAGTAGGAGTGTCTTCTACTACATCTTCTACGGGGCGGCTTTCAGAAGTATTAAATATATCAATTTGAAGAGTTTGATTACTACCTATTTTATCAATACCAACAGCTCTATAATTAGAACTATTTTCTTGTTCCAAATCAACACGAACTAAATCATTGTCAATAAGGAATTGACTATAAGTACTATTATTAATATCAAAAGCATTCTTTCCGTTATATGCTGGAATATTAATATGAAAGCCTGTTTTATCTCTACTAATAAATTTATTTTTAGTAGGAAGATTAGTATTGTTATCTCCATTAAGAAGACTAGAACTTATATTAATTTTAGCACTAGCTTTAATATCTTCTATTAAATCAGATACATCATCAAACTTATAAAGCTTTCCATCTTTACGTTTAATTACATTTGGTGCAGCATTAGGGTCTTTAGCACTACGGGCAAAGAATGTATATTCGTTACCATTAGCTTTAAGAACTAAATTACCATTATTCTGAACAACAATAGAATTTCCTAAAGATAAGATAGCATTACGTCTAAAATTAAATATATCATTAATAAACTCTTTAACTTCATTCCAATCATCAAGAGACTTAACGTTAGCAAGTCTTTCTTCTAATTGAGCAGTAACAGAATCTACTAAAGAATTAAGTATTCTATTTTCAGGAGTATTAACTTTCTCTCCATTGCGATAATAAGTATCTCCTATATAAACTCTAGGAAATGCTGCAACATAATCTATAGTACCATTAGTATTAGGAAGAGCTAAGAATGTTTGTCCACTAGCACTATTATAACCTGTATACTTTTGAGTACCTAGTCCTGAAACAGCTACATAACCGTTAGAAGTAGCACCTATATAAGCTTCGCTACTATTACTAAGAACTTCTTTTATTGGACGAGCTACATCTTTAGAAGGTCTAGTTTTTCCATCAGGAGTAAGTTCTTTATTATGAGCACGAATTACTTCACCTTTAGAAAGAACATTAACTCTAGGAGTATAAATTCCATTTGCTACATTTGTAGCAATATTAATTTCTTCTCTAAGTTTATCATAATATGTATCAATACTGTCAATAAGAATATCATTATATTCTCCAACAGCTACATTATTTGTAGGTTTTACTTGATAACAATATCTCCAAAGTTTAGCAAGACCATTAAGAAGTTTCTCATAATTAGGATTTTCAGCATCTCTAACATAATGATTATTAACTGCACGTTGTATTCCTTTATGAGAAGCAAAAGCAGCAACTAATTGTTTATATTCATCTTTAGATAACTTATCAAAAGCTGCTTTATAAACAATATCATCAAGAGTGGAATAATCTATCCCATCAATAGTATCTCTACTGAGAATATCTTTAATAAATTCTTTAACTGGACCATCAGGAGTATTATTATCTCCAGCAATAGTGTGCATCCAATCATCAGCAGGTCTAACATAAAGACCAGTACCTTTATCAATACTAGCTAAAGTTTGCCAACCTATAGTAACACCATTATGTTTGTAAAGAAGAATAGTAGTATTAGTTTTATTCTTTTTACTAATTTCAGTTTCGAGAGCATCATTAGAATTAACTAATTTAAGTTCTTTCTGAGCAGCTTTAATACCATCTTCATCAGTTACTTCAGATAAGTCAAGTTTAACTGTAGTAATAAGACTTTGAGCACCAAGTTCTACACTACGAACATAACTACTCTTATGTACATTACGTAAGAAATCGGCTTTATCTATTTCTTCAATATCAGTTAAAACAAATTTATCTTTAGCAGCTTCACTAGTAAGATAATCTTTAAGAGAATTATAAAATATTTCAGGAGCACCAGTATATTTAGATTCTTGCTCTATATATCTAAGTATATCTTCAAGTCTACCATAGTATTTTCCATTACGCTGAACCATCTTTGTATTCTTAGCGTAAGTATTAAGAAAATCATCAGCAGCTTTAATAAATTCTCCAGTAAGATTATCAAGCTTCTGAGTTTCTACAGAAACAGTTTGAAGATACAAATCTGCAACAGAAGAACCAAACATAACTTTAGCCTCATTAGCATAATCATCTACATATTTATTAACTTCATCGCTATCAAATCCTTGAGAAATAAGAGAATCTTTTTGTTGTTTAATTACTTCATCTACATCAACATTATCATCCATTAAAGCACCCATGATATTACGACTAAGTTCCATATTTAAAGCTGTACTTTCGTCCATATCAAGATTAGCAATAGTTTTCTTAGTCTCAGTAGCAGGAGTACTTGCTTCTTCTTTTTCATTACCTTCCTCAGCACTAGCAGCAGGAGGAGGAGTTGTTTCCTCAAGCCTCCCCGTAGAAGATGTGGTAGTTGTATTACTTTCCTCTTCTTCTTGACTTTCTTCTTCTTGTTTAGCTTGTTCATCTAGAGCTTTTTCATAAGCTGCTACATCAGCTTCTGTACCTAATAAACCTTTTTCAAAACCAATAACATTACCATCATTATCAATAGTAATATAAGGATTATGAACAAGTTCAATATCATCTTCATTAGCAAGCTCTGCATTCTCAAAAAGTTTATCATCATGCCAAGCGTGTCTACCATCATTAGACATAACTTCATACTGATTATTTTCTCCAGGTATAAGAGTAAAACGACCATTATCTTCACTAGTTATTCCAGTAACATCACCATCATCATTAAACGACAAGTTTTGTGATTTGCTTGCATCAAATTTTGGTTTAGCCTTTTCCTTTTGAGAATTGCCCTGTTGCGTATTTCCTTGCGCCTGAGAGCTTTCGAGTTGTGGTGCTGATTGATTATTCGTCGGGGCAGGTTGAGGTGATTGTGGCGCATTATTTTGCGTGCCTGACTGTTCTGGTTCACCTTGAGGAGTAGGAGTTGGACTAGCAGCTGGAGCAGGACTAGGAGTAGGAGTTGGAGTATTACCATTTGTAGTAGTACTATTTGTAGTACTTTCAGGTTCTTCTTCTCCATCATTAGCCTTATTTCTAGCAGCTTTAATCTTAGTTCTAAGAATTAAACTATCTTGAATTGTATTAGCTAATCTATAGTTAAGACCGCTACTAAGATGAAGAGCATCAAGACTTTCTTTAAAAGCTTCTCTTTCTTTATTAGTCATAAAAGAAGTAGCATCATCAAAGTTATTTTGCTCATCATTAAAGTAAGCGTTTACAGCAGCACGAATGTTACCATTTTCCTCATCTTTATATTTATCAGCTAAATCATCAATATACTTATAACTAGTGTCAATAACTTTCTTACGAGCTTCATTCGTAGTGTTTTGTTTATAACTAAGTTCAGTAGCAAGGTCTGTTTCATTATTGACAACTTGAGCTTGGTCATATCTACGAGAAAGTTCAAGTTCAGCTTGTTTGAGAATAAGGTCAGAAAGTTTAATACCAGTACTATTCTTTTCTTTATCAGCTTCTTTAACAAGATTATTAATTCTAGTTATATTATTATTAGCAGTTTGAATTTGATTAAGTACGTTACTAGAACTATCAAACTCAGCAAGTCTTTTAGAAAGACCATTTTCTTTAGCAAATCTTTCAAAGTTACGAACAATAGTTTCATCTGTAAGTTGAACCCCTTTCTCATCAACACCACTAAATAAATCATCATAAGCTTTAGCTAAATGGTCTTGATTATTACGTCCAAGATTACCTTGCTCGTCTCTTTCACTAGCAAGCATAACAGCAGTTGTAAGACGAAGTTCATCATTAGAAAGCATATCACTATACTCATTGATAGTACGATTAATATTATCAATAGCTACTTTATCACTAATAGTCTTACGATTTTTAGCTATAAGTTCTTTCTTTCTAGCATACAAATCGCTAATCATATTAGTTATAAGGGCATGACGAACAGCACCTTTTACTTGTTCACCAGTATAATTTTGACCAATAACTTTTCTAATGTTTTCTTCATTAAGAACTGTGTTTATAAGATTATCTGCAACTTGTTCTTTATTTTTAGTATTTGCTATCTTTTGATTATAAACAACATTAGCACTAGCTATTTCTTGAAGATATTCAATAGGAACACGGTCTGGTTCTTTTTTATTATGATTTCTATTTTGAACGATACCTATAAGACCTGAAAGTTCTTTAGTATATGCGTCCATAACAGCATCAACTTTAGCAACATTATTAGCTTGAATTTGTTTAGATTCAGCTTCATTTACTACACCTTTTTCTACCATAGCTTTACGAATTTCTTCACTTTGTAAGAATGATTTCAAGTAATCAAGATTACCGTGATGACCAGCACGTAAAGCTAATCTAGTAATAAAGTCATTTTCAGCAGCTTCTTTAGCAGCTTGACTTTCTTCAGGACTAGTAAAACTTTTATCGTTATCAAAAGGATTCTTTCCATCATTGATTTTATTTATCCTTTCAATATAAAGATTAGTATCTTTTCCCCAGTGAGCAATATCAGCTTTACGAGATTTAGTTTCACCAAGTTCACTAATACTAAAAGGTGAAGACTTAGCTTGTTCGCCAGTAGTTTTATCTTCTTTTTTATTAGCTCTATCTTCAAATGTTTGTCTAATACGTCCAAAACCACTACCTAAATGATGAAATACAACACCACCTAATACACCCCAAAAAGCAGAGTCAGCAAGTCCTCCACTTTTAAGATACTTTTGAAGACGATTATCAAAAGGAGAATGGTCAGCATCTTGTTCACTAAGAAGAAGTTTACCAACATTCATACCATCCATTTGAGATATATAGTTAACACTTTCTTCAATACCTTCGCTAAGTTCTCCAGCTATTACAAGTTTCTCAGCTTTAGCATGGTCTTTAATCCACCAACCAGCTTTCTTCATCTTACCTATATTAGCATAGTATTTTTCAAACTCTTCAGCAGTTTTACCAACTTTAAGTTTTTCTAATCTTGCAGCTCTACTTACAGCGGCACTACCAGCATCAGAATTTCTAATACCTTTCCACATGTTACGAAGACCGTACATTTGAATAACATCAAATACTATATTACTATAGTTCATAAGGAAATCCGTATCAGCAGACTTCTTAGCAATACGTCTTGCAACAGCTTCTTTATCATTAGTATCAATATCTTGAAGTAGTTCAGGATTCTTATTAACAAAATCTTGATATTGTTGAGCATTCATTCTATTAAGATTATCATAAGCTTCATTGTACATATCTTTATATACACCTTGAGCTTCTTGATAATTCTCCATAGTACGTTGTAAAAGAGCATTTCCTCCAATACTAGCAAATCTACTAGCAGCACTTTCTACATCAGAACCAACAACAATACCATTACTACCAATAATTTTATTAATACCTTTTTGTAAAGCATTAAGTTCTTTATTAGAAGCTATAGCTCTATCTATACCAGCAATACCTTTAATGCCGTTTCTAGTCATACTAGCTAACTTAGAAGTCTTTGCAAGTTTACCAAGATAACCAATACCTTTAACAATACCAGTACTAGGAAGAAGTAATGTTAAACTAGACATTACACTAGGTGCATTACTAGTCCACCATCCCCAATTTGTAAGACTTCCATTATAAATATCATTACGCTCTGGGTCACTATATATTGGAGCAACTTCATTTCTAAAATAATCTTGCCACTCTTGAAGTTTATTACTAATAGGATTTTGATAATCTCCATCAGATTGAAATATACCATTAGTAATAGCATCAAACAAATCAGGTACAGCTTTAATTGTACCAAGAATTGTTTCACTAACAAGAGCTTGACCTAAAGAATTAAATGTTTTAGCGAAGTTTGATTGATTTTCAGCACGCTCTTTATCAAGATTAGTAATAAGATTAGGAGTAACACCATAACGTTGATAATTATGAGTATCACCCATTACCCAAGCATCATCTGCATTCTTAGCAAATTCATTAGCTGCACCAGATGTAATATCTTGGCTTATATCTAAAGTATGAAAGAAGGGTTGTTGAGCACGACCCTTCTTTGTTTTAGGATTATAATTAGGATTACTAACTATAATTCCACTATTATTAAAAACGTTTTCTGTATTCATAATTAATCAATGTTATAAGCATCATTATCATACATTCCTATATTACTAAGAATATAATTAGAATAAATAGCTCTTTGATTATTAATAAGATTAATATTATCTGTATCTACAAAACTATCCATAGCTTTAGCTAATTTAGTCTTATATTCTTCAGATGAAAAATCTCCATTTATAACATTATTAGCAATAGGAGCAAAACTTTGCCAAGCTTGTGGATAAAGTTCACTCATAGCACTAGTAACATAAGTGTCTACTTGTCTATTTAAATCTTGTTGAAATTGAGCATTTAAAGAACCATCTTTATTTTTAAGACCTTTACGAAGATTACCATCTTCATCATAAAATTGTTTATTAGCTAAATCGATACCATCTTCAACTATAAGCATTTTATTAACTTTACGAAGTGCATCTTCTCTAGTTAAAGGTTGTACTCTACCGCTATCATATTCCATTTGATAAACTGCCTTTCCGGTAGAAGGGTCATTATAAACATTAAGTCTACCATCTTGAGGAATATCAACAGGATAATTATACATTTCCATACTAGCAAGTTCTTTCATAGCTCTAGTCTGAGAATTTTGAGAGAATAGTTTCTCAGCTTCACCATTCATAAAATCAGGAATAAATATTTGACGACTATTCTGTTTAATATCTTCAACTCTATTACCTGTTTCTGTATCATTATCCATCTTAGTTGGAATAGTAATAACATAACCAGTTTGATTACCTTGCATACCAAGAGAAACTTGAGTTTCTGGGTCAAACTTTCCACTAGCAATAGCAGCACGTAATAAATCTTGAATATTAGCTTTTTCGTTACTAGTATCTACTGAATGCCGAACAGTAGTATGGTCATCAGGATTTTCTTCATCAGTAACATACATTTCATATTGAGTAAAATCAGCATTCATAAGACCATTAAGAATGGCATTACCATTCTCTTTTACTAAAGCATTAGCTAATTCAGTATTAAGTCTACCAGTATTAAGAGCATCACTAATTTGTTTTCTACGAGCACTATTAAAAGGAAGAATCATAGAACTAACAGTAGATAATTTAGAACCATTAATATCATTATCTTTTACGGGGCGGATAGCTTTGTTAGCAACAGCTACAATATTATTAGGCATTTCAAAATTATTATTACCTGTAGGATTAATATAATAACCATCAGTATCGGTTATATCTGTTCTACTTCTTCTATTAATCCAATTTTTATCTAAATCACTAACACCTATAAGCTTACCTTTAGCATCAATACCAGCTACTTGAAATCTATAATTATTATCATATCCTTTAGTACTAAGTAAAGCATTATATACTTTATTAAATAAATGATTACGTTTACTAATATCAAGAATATATTGACCGTCTTTTATTTTAACTTTAGCTCCTGATTTAATTAATGCATCTTTACTAAGTCTGCTTCTTCTAAGCATATCTTCAAAAGCATCAGTTTTATACTCATAGTCTTTAGCAAGCCAATCTAAACCTAATAGTCTTCTTTTCTCAGTTTGTCCACCAAATTTAATAGATAAGCTTTCTGCTTCTTTAGAACCTTGGCTACCTAATCTACGTTTAGCTTCAGCATAATCTTTACTAAATATATTATCTGAAGCACGTTTATTACCATCAGCATCTGTACCATTATTAAGACCAGGAAGAATACCATTACTATTTACAGCATTAAGAAAACTAAAAGCTTTACGCTGATTTTCATCAGCTCTACTCATCATACCTTGTATTCTACGACCATCAGTTCTAAGTTTCTTTATAGCTTGATTTACAAGAGACTGTTTAACTGGGTCACTAAAGTGAGCACGAGATAAATAATTAGCAGCACCAACATAATCTCCATCACTTATAAATTGATTGTATATTTTTTTACTAAGCATAATTTTATTATTTTAATTTAATACACCACCTTGAGAAAGTTGGTCTTGAAACCAAGAATTACCATTTTGAATACTAGTTGATACTTCACCAGGATTACTATAATAAGTTCCTCCTAATGTAGGAAGTGGAGCAGTTATATTACTAGTATTTGTACCAGAACTAAGAGCATATTTAGTACCATAAGTTAAACCTCTAGTTTCAGAACTACCTGAAGTATGACTAACGCTAGTATTATCATAAGCCATATTCTTAGTAATAACACCTATTTTACTAAGCATATATTCTTTAACTTTAAGAGGTTGACCATTAGCATCATAAATATCATTACTAAAAGAATCAATACTATTTTGAAGAGTTTTACGTTTTTCAGGGTCAGTAGTAGTACTAAGTTCATCTTTAAGCTGATTGACTTTCCATTGTACATCATCAAATTGTTGAATAAGAGCATTCATATTATCTGGGTCAAGAGCAAAAAGTTTATTATAAACTTCATCAATCTTTTGCTTAGTTAAAGTTTCTCTTTGGAAACTAGAACCACTAGAAGTATTATAACCAGTTTTTACAGAACGAAGACCTTCAGGAGTACTAGTACCACCATTACCTATACCTTGTTCATCAGAAACACTACGTTGAGAAGTACTGCTAGTAGCACGTTTTACAGGAGCAGCAAGTTGACCAGCAAGTGTAACAAGTCTAGACATATCAACTTTCTTAACTGGGTCCCATCCAGCTTTCCAATCTGTACCTCCAACTATATTACCATTTGCATCACGAATATCTTCATAAGCATATTTATTTTGTGCAAGCCAACGTTCTTTAGTAAGACCACTAATAACTCCACTATTAGCAAGAGACTCAACTTCACCTTTCTTCTTTTCATAAGCTTCATTAGCTCGAATACGACCAATAACTTCAGGAGAAGAAGTAGCACTTCCAGCAAGTTCAGTAGCAACATCTAATGCTCTACTATAATCACCATATTGAGCTGCATCATTAATCTTTTGTTCAATACGTTTAGCATAATCGTATTTCCATTTATCCTCAGCAGCATTAAGTTTTAATTGACCAATAGCATTTGTAATAGCAGACTTTTGTTGAATTGCTTTATCAGAACGCTCATCAATTTTATTTAATGCTTGACTAAGAGCTTCAATATTTGCACGAACTGGTATACGTTGAGGAACATATCCACCAATAGTAATACCACTTTGATTGTTTTTATAAGCCATAATATTATTATTTAATTACTGATTACAAAAATAGTAAAACTTCTGATAGTAATAGTACTATCAGAAGTATTTATATAATATTAATTTATACCATATTTTTGTCTTTGTTTAGGAGACAATCTAGACAAATAGAAACGTTTAGTTCTATCATCTTTAGCAGTTCTATAAAGACTAGCTACAAGGTCAGGAGATAAATCATAACCCATTTCAATAAGTCTAGTAGGAGTAGCATCTTTACTAGAAGCAACCATTGCACGTCTAGCTTGGTCATCTTCGTAAGCAGTTCTACCAGCAGTCCAGAAATTAGTCCAAGCTTGAGATAATCCACTAAGACCAACATTAAGAGCATCACCTTTAGCTTGAATAGCTTCATTCTTAATTCTAGCAATCTCGCTTTGACGAGCAAGTTCATTCTGTGCATTCTGTGCTGCAACAGTTTGTTGATTCTTAGCATCTTCTGTAAGCATCTTGTTCTCTTCATTCTCTTTAGTAGCCCAAAGTTTACTAAGATTAGAAAGAGCATCAAGATTAATAGCACCACTTCTATTAAGAGCAGCTACAGAACTTGAAGTATTATTGAATGTTTGTCCAGTAAGTTTATCTCTATAACGTTTAACCTCTTCTATTTCAGGATTGACATTATAAGTTGTAGGTAATTTACTAGCTTGAATAATAGGAGCTCTATCAGGAAGAGTATACTTACCAGCAGTATTATAATTTACAAGACCTGTACTTAATGCAGCAAGAGTATCAATACCTAATCCTAAATAATCTCCACCACTAAATATAGTACGACTACGATTATGTCTTTGTGGAATATAAGGAACCTCTTCTTTAGGAACTTTAATAAGATTCATTGCATCATTATTTGGTTTCATAAAAGTAGGCTTAATTCTTTTAGCTGTAACTGTTACTTCACCATTACCTAAAACATTACCACCATTATAATCAGAATCATAATCTGGAGCATCATAAATAGAAGTATAACGTTTATTGAAAGGAATATACATACCACCTAGAGCTTTAGGTCTCATACTTTTTACGGGGTGGTTAGAACTACCTAACAAACTCTTCTTTCTAAGACTAGGATATTTACTATATACTTTACTTCTAACATCACTTCTTCCATGAAGACCAGCAAGTCTTAAAGCATCAACAGCATCAGCTTTAGTTGGAATAGGATAACTTCTACCATCACCTGCAAAATCTTTAGATGATACAGAAGGATATGGATGTTTAGAAGAACCTCTATTTTTAGAAGTTAAACCACCATTTCTAAGTTTAATACGACCACCAAGACGATGTTTTACATAAGGAGATGTTCTATACCATTTTTGAATTTCTGGACTTCCCCAAACATCATTAGCTTTGTTATTAACTAAATTTTGTTGATTAGGATTACCAGCATTATATAAATTCGGATGGTCTTTATAAGCTTTAAATGCCAATTCCAAAGTTGGAACTTTAATATCTTTCCAAAATTTTGCACGTTTTTTAGCAAGACCTGGATAAGCTTCATGTTGAACTTTAAGTTTATCTAATTCATCACCATTGATTACAGCAGAATATCCAAATTTATTTATACCTCTTTTTGCGTATTTATCATTTATGGCATTATCATCTACCAATGTTGGTATTTTGTTAGGAAGTAATCTTTCGTAATTTACTATATTATATGCAGGAATACCAAAAATATCTCTATTCATTTCTCCTTGTTTATGATATTCATTTAGAAATTTAGCATTATTCGCATAGCCAAAATAGTTTCCAAAAGCACTTTCTTGTCCAACCAATCCTAAAGCAGTTTTAATAGGAAGTCCTACTTTATTTGCATATTTAGCAATACTATCTAATTGATTAGTAGTAAGTTTTATTCCTGTTAATTTACCTGCCTTACTTAATTTAATTTCTTTTTCTTTAATATAAGGTATTCGTTCATTACCGCTTTTGTTTTTAGCAGCTTCAAATTCTCGTTCTCTATTGATAGTTCTTCTATAACCTAAATTAGTTTTATATTTATTATTTTCGGCTATAGCTTCTTGTCTAGTTTTAAATACTTTACCTGTAGCTTGAGATTTATAAAAATGAACAGTTTTCTTTTTAGGATTATCGTTTCCAAATAAACTGTCAAGCCATCCAATACCCCATTTTGCTTTACCTCCATCATCTTTAAGACCATTTCTTCTCTTAAATGATTGTTGAGCATTAAATACTTTATCTTTATTATAACCTCTAAGAATAGCTTGAGCAGGACTCATACCATTACCAAGAATAGGTTGAGCACTAAAGATTCTTAGAGCACCATTCTTCTTCTGAGCAACTTCACCACCTTCAGCTTCAACTTCGTTACCACCAACATTGATACCAATACCTGTTTGACCAGTCTCATTCACATCTTCATGAGAGCCGCCCCGTAGAAGGTATGTGTTGTTGGATATCTTAGTAGCATTTCCGCCATCAGTAATATAAATACCTTTAGCTCCAAGAGTTTTACCAAGCCTAGCAGCAGTTCTAAATTGTCTAAGATAATCTTCTTGATAATCTCGACTATTATTAAGAACAGAAGTCATATTAGCAGCTTCTTGAGTAGCATCTTGCCAATCTCTAATACTTTGTTGTCTACGCATTTCTCTCTTCTGAGCACTATTACCAAATAAAGAACCTGCTATACTAGTAGCAGCACCAATAGCTGCACCAATCCAACATTTCTTTCTACCACCTAATCTCATAGTAGGAGTTTTAGTTGGGTCACTAGGAATAGTAGTATTGTTATTAACAATACCATTAGTAATAGTCTTATTATTGTCTATAGACTCATCTGCTATAGAACCTGCCGCATTAAAAGCAGGAGCTATAACAGAAGTAAAAAGACTACCGAAGTCAGCTTTAGGTCTACCACCACAACGAAGACTTCTTCTTTTAATTTTTCCAGTCATAATTTAATACTTTGAATAATTAATATTTAAATCCTCAAATCTAAAAGGAACATTATCTATATTTCTAAAGATAAATCTAATAACGAAATAACGACCATAAACTAGATTACGTTCATCACTTTGATTATTAAGCATAGTTTGAATCTTAGTTTCTTGTGTAGGAGTAAGATTATTAATATCCAAGTTATAACGTTTACATATCTCTTCTTTAGTAAGTTTATTACTAATATAATTCCTTATATAATTAAAGTTCCAAATACCTTTATCATAATAAGGAACTTTGTAATCTGGAGTTCTATCTTTAGTTACAGTATCATCATTAATCATTTTATGTCCTGAAATATCTAAGTCACCTGTATCATTACTATCAGTATAAATACGAAGTTTATCACCACTATAATGTTCTACATCGCCATAAGTTCCATTGTCCATAAGTGGTTCAGCCATTCTAGTAACTTGATTACTGAAGTAAGCATACTCTTTATTAAGTATATAACTAATAGAATTAATACATTTAGGAATATTGTAATTCTCATTTACGATAACATCAAATATAGCAGGATTAACAGTTCTAGTTTCTTCATTACCATCTTCATGTTGTATAGTAAGATTTGTACTCATAGCTGGAAAACCATAAGCATGGTCATCAAGTCCAGCGTAATCTCCAGTTTTACCATAGAATCCTAAAGGAGTATTTTTATGGAAACAATAAAGGAAAGAACTAGTTGTTACAGCATAATAAAAATAACAATGATTTTTAGTATTTACACCTAAGCTAAATTTATAGTCATGAAGACTAATAAACTTCTTACTAATCATATTAAATGATAAAGTAATATAAGCAGGCTGATTATGTTCTCTATCTCCGACATCTTTACTATAGTAAGCAAGACACATAATTACACGAGAATTAGCAAAATCTGTAACCATGTGAGCATCGGCTATTTGAACATTGTTCATCCAATTAAGAATATCACTAGTTAAATCAGTAAGATGATTATTATCGAAATTATATATTCGTTTATTATCTGCATCTACAAACCAATAACCATTACTATTAACAGTCCAGGCTTGAGGATGTTGAAGTCCACCATAACCATGATTACTAGTAAATAGTTCAATAGGTTCTACTTCAAACAAATCTGGCATTTCTAATTGCGCTGTGTTGCCCGATGTCTTGAGGAGGTTATCTCTATTAAGGTAAAATAAAGAATGCTCCGTGTGGACGAAAAATGCAGTGCCTACGCCAATGATATTTGTAATGTTGCCTTTGTTCTTGGAAAGCACTTTATAGTTGTTTGCTCTAAAGTGTCTCCATGAGTTAGCAAGACTTTCATCACCAATTACATCACTACGACGAATAGTAGCACGTTTATAAGAATCATAATTAAGATTATCTTTATAATTAGTATAAAGTTTATAATTACTTTCTATATACGTATCTTTCAATTCTATAAGGTCTGTAGCATTCAACGGCTTAACAATAATATTAGCACTGCGTTGATGAGTACCAGTACCACCTTCTTCACTACCTAAAACACCTACTAAATACTCAGGTTCTTTCTTTATTGAAATAGCATTTGTATTAACTCTGCTAAACTTACTATAATTGACAATTCTAGCATAAGCTTTAGTAAATGACGTCCAATCTTTAGCAATAGCATTTTTTTCAGATATATCATATACTTTACCAGTATCAGATATATATACCTTACGGTCATATACTAAAGTTTTATCGTTAACATAAAAAGCAGGATAATTAAAATCATAATCTTGAACATAATTATTAGGGAAGTTATCAGCATCATTGCTATCAGCATAACTATAAGTTTCAACATCTGAATGTTTAAAACATATAGGACCAAAACTAATAAGTTGTTTATCTTTCTTACAATATATGTTACGATTGAATATCATAACATTTCCTACTTCTCCTATTTCAGGAGTTACTTTACCTTTACCGTTTTTAAGAGAAAGAACTATACCACCATCAGAACCGGCAGTATTTACAGTGTTAGTTAATTCGTCATCATCTACTGCATTACTAGCTACAATACCAGCATTATTTATATAAGCAGGATTTGTAGTAGGAAGTTTAAAGCCTTCATCTGTTATTTTGTATTCAGGAATATAGATAGAACCATTATAGTTAATCTTACCTGTTTCTACTTCACTAGCTTTAAACAATGCACCATTGTTTGTTTTCTTAATACAATAAGCTTGATAACTATTTGTAGTTTCTGGCTTTTCATAACTAAAGAAGAAACCTACATAACCATCAGGTATTTTTATATTAGTAAAACCAACTTTAATTCTATAAAGTACATTATCATTAGTATTATTAAAATTATGAGTAGAACCAGTTTTAAATAAAAGGTCTCCATTGTAATTTTTATAATAACCAAAACTAGTACCTCTTAGAGTATTTGAATCGCTAGGTGAAACAGCAGTACTAACAACTTCGTAAGCATACTTATCTTTAAGAGCATCAATAGAAAGCAAACTAGTAAAATCTCTATCATTACCAGAAGAACTACTACTAGTTCTTTCTCTTAGTGAAGTTAATTTACTTAATTGAACATCTACACTATCGCTACCTGTCATTACTACAGAATTAATAATAGCATCAGGACGAACATCATTCTTTAATTGATAACCGTTAGTATAACTACCGTCTTTACGAACATAATGAATGAAGAAGTTATATACACTATTAGGCATTAAAGTTCTAATAGCATTATCTACCATAATAGTATTTGAATAAGTTCTAGTATTTGTACTTTTACTCATTCTAAATCTATTAGGACGATATGAACATACAGCAGTATAACCATGAAAAAAAGCACCTGTAGCACCTCCTGTAAGTTTAAGACCAGTATGTTTATGACTTGTTCCACCACCTAGACCTAAATTATCATATAGTCTATTAGAATAACCTTTAACTGGAACAGTAATAATATCAAACGTTGGATTGTCTCCACCATAAATACCAAAAGCTACATTGATACATGGAAATATATGTTTACCACCATAACCACCAAAAGCACAGTTATCAAAATCAGCAATATTCTCACTTCCAGTTGTTACCCAACATACATATCTTTTAAGTTCATTATAGTCTCTAGCATTAATTACAGTATGATAAGTTGTACGTTGACCATTAACATTTACAATAACATCTTTAGAAGGTTTTTTAATCTCAACAATGGCAGCACTTATACCACCAGTTGACCAACTAAATGTATAAGTCTCATAATTTACAGTATTAATATTAAGTGAAACTAAATTAGAACAAGGTTCATAAATCATGTTTGCTCTAATACCTTCAGCATATTTTGTAAGGTCTACATTATAATCACTCTCATCATAGTTTGCAATATAAAGACGATTCTCATAATTACAAAGAGAAGCAACATTGAATAAATTAAAACTATTAGCAGTTAATTCATCTATTGTTGTTTCTTCAAAATTACCAGCATCAAAAATGAAGTCACGAACATCAGTATTAAACTTACGCCAAATACGAGCTAGAGCAGCTTCTTCATGTTTAAGTATATAACCTATCTGATAAGCTTTATAATTATAAGTATCATCAAACTTTATACGAAACTTAAAATTATAGTTACAATCTTTATTATCATTATTATATGCAGCTACACAACGAGTTAAAGCTAAATTAGAATCACCAGTAACATTATATACGTGATTAATTACAGTTTTATTCTCTATATTAAGAGCATGATAAGAACCACCTAAAGGCATCCAATTAGTATAATAATCTTTATCTATTTCATAACGAATAAATAATTGATATATACCATTAGGCATACTATTACCAGGAACTCTTTCTTCAAGACTTATATTAGCTATTGGAATGTTAGCACAAACTGAATATACTTCAGGATTATCACTAGCATTAGCTCTATCTAGATTTATAGTCTTTAAAGGAATATATTCTTTAGTTATTTTTTGAGCGTTTACTTTATTGTCATTATCGTCTTCATCATCAGGATTAATAACATCGTCATCTCTACCAGCAACTTCTTCAACTTTAACAATATCATATTCACCAATAGCTATAATAAGTTCACCATTTACGTTATAAGTATAAGTACCTACAATTTTACCACCGCTATAAGTCCAAGCATTACCTACTTCATTTAAGTCTAGAAGACCAGTAACTTCATTTTCTACACAACGGTAAATATGAGAACTATGTTCACCAGTATCAGCTTCAAGGTAACTAAGTATTACAATCTCTTTCATACAAGGAATTATACCTACTATTTTACCTTCAACTGGAGTACTAAAAGCATAAGTTAATCCTTCTTCATTCGTAATATACGAATTATCAGGACTAACTTTAATGTTCTTAGCAAACACCAAACTTCCATTAGGAATAACGTTTGGAGTTTTATTCAAATTAAGTTCTTTTACTATATTCATAATTATTATCTTCTTGGGTCAAATGTCGAGTTGTAGAAGAAGTTTCTCCAACCATCAGCATTATATAAATCATTACGAACAGAAGTAATAGCTTTACTCTTTAATTCTTTCCATTGAATATAAGGATTAGTAACAGGACTATTACTCTTTAAATCATAAACTGGATGATGACTACCACGACTAAGATATTTATATAGAATATAAAAACTTATAGCTTCTAATAGAATACCATTATCATAAACCATTGGAACTTCACAATCATAATAATCATCATAATAAGTCATAGGTTCAAAACTTTGAACATTTATCCAATCAGTATCAAAGTTAAGTTCGATATGACCATTATTAGTTATTACAAAATTACGACTATCATCAGCTTTTCTAATAGTTGCAACCTTCATAAAATTACGACCAGTTTTATTGGTATCATCTATAACAGCAATTTCAGGACTAGGTTCTACATTAGTTTTAGAACCAAATCCTGAATTACAACAACTATTATTAGCTTCAAGTTGTTTTATTTCACAACCATAATCATCAAATACTTTAATATCAGTAGCATTTAACTGACAAGGAAATATACCTATACGATTGATTATTTGAAGTCTTCTAGTTTTCTTAGCCATAGGAAGACATTTCATTTGACTAAGTGCATCAATTATCCAAGCAGCAGCACGAGGAATCCAATCACTTTCACTAAGATTAAAGTCGTTATCAACTTTACCAATGATGCGCTTCAAATCCACATTTCGTTTGATTTTCATTTCTAACAAATTTAGTATACATTAATTTATCTACTTGTAAACACAAAGTTAGTTTAATTTTTAGAGATACAGGTAAATGACATATCTTTTCTTTATCACCACCAGTAAGTTTAATTAAACCTTCATTAGTATATTGCCTGACTTTTACAGAACGATAATCAATCATGCTTAGTTTATAACCGTAAGCTCTATGAAGAGTACAATTACAAAGAGCAAGTTCATACCAACTTTCATCAGCTTTATAAATCCTAGGGTCAACTGCATCGTATTCTAAACCATTAGCTTTAGCAAATTCAGCTTCTTCTCTATTCCAAATTCTAATACCTTTAGCTTCAAGTTCTTTCTTATATTTATTAGTTGCAACAAAGTCACAAATCTTACAACCAGTATTAAGAACTCTATTAATGCAAACATAACCTAGTTTACCTTCAAGACGATAACCATGACCTTTAAGAATAAGGACATCATGTACTTTATTATAAAATATACCAATTATATTTCTATATTCAGCATAGTTTAGAGCAATACATTTCTCATAAAGTTTAATCTTTTGTTCTAACTCACTCATCTTTCGTAAATCGACAGCATAAGCAACAAGTCTAAAACATAGATGTTTATGTTCAAGGTCATTACGTTTATCTTCATACATACCTTTTGCAGCATTTTCAAGACGACCATTTATATACTTGTTCTGTTGAAACTCTGGATAGTCAATTACAGGAAGAGCAAAACTATCAACATAAGGAACAATCTTAGAACGTTTTTCAACTATATTACCAGCTAGTTCATCATAAGAAAGTCTAGCTCTTTCAAGTTCTAGAGTAAAAGCATCTTTCATATCTTGATGATACTTACTCATATTTATTGGATTAAGTCTTACAGCAGTCATACACTAATTATATTTTATAGTATTAGGAACTTCATCTGTTTCTTGATGTTGATTTAATAGTTCCCTTTTATATATTATTTCTTTTATTTGACCAATCATATCTTCACTAAGTAACCACTCGTTGTCATCATAAAGATGATTCTCAACAGTAAGGTCTCCGTTAATATTTAGAATTTGATTAGGATGTTCAAAAGCTGATTCTATAACAATAGCATCTACTGGAACAATTCTATCTTTACTAGCTGGAAATAAATAAAGATATTCATTAATATAGTCATAACTAATAGCACCACAAAGTCCAGGAACACTTCCTTTAAATCTAGCAGTAGTTTCTTTAATATAAGGAAACTCTCTATTAGTTTTATATCCTACAGAACTAACTCTATCAAAAGGAAGATTATTAGTAAGTCTAATAGGTCTTGGAACTTTATCTAGAGTTCTTTTAATTTTATCAAGTGGAACTCCTTCATAATCTTTAGGTAGTTCTACATCACCATCATTAACTGTAATAAGTGAAACTTTAAAACGTTGAGTATGAATTTTATCAACGTAAGCATGATTTTCATAACTTCTACGTATAAGTTCATTACGAGTATGAATTATAGCATTACGAACTCTTTCACGTAGAGTATGATTATTAGGTTGACCTACACCATGTAAAATTTCACTAGTAAGTTGAGCAATAGAAGCCATATCAGTAGTAGTTAAATTATTAATATGAAAGCCGCCCCATAAAAGGTATGATTAGTAGAAGTTCTACTAATTACATCTTCTACGGGGCGGGTTTAATGTTTTACTTATTTTCTTTATCATCTGCTTTAGTAGCATCTTCAAATAAGAAATCAATAAGTTCAATAACACCAATATTAAAATCAGTACCAATAAGAGCTTTAATTAAATCATCCTCATTAATAGTAGTATGTTCTACTTCTACTTCTTTATTATCAAGGTCTTTAATAAAAGCATTAAGTTTATTTTGAGCATTAGAATAATACTCAGTTACTTTAGCACGATTTTCATTATCAGTGCGAGTAAAAGTATATTTACCAGCAGCTTCATCAGTTTCTTTCTTTTGAAGTTCATTAAGAAGCTTAGACATCTCTTCATCATTATCACCTTTAAGAGACTCTTTAGAATCTTTAATAGCTTCTTCATAAGAAGTTGCAATAGGCTTTAATACTTTTACATTCTTCCAAATAGCAATAGCTACTTCAGCAGGAAGTTCTTTAGTCTTAATTTGCTTGAGTACATTATATGCACTAACAGCATTACTTTGTTTTACTTTAATCATAATAACTTTATTATTTTGATGTTTAATTTGTAGTGCAAATATATTAATAATATATTATTATATAACTACGTTATATATATAATAATATATTTTAATATATTTGCAAAGTAATCACTTAAATTTCACTAGTATTTGCAGTACTTACAAGAGAAGGATTTTTCTCTAGTTCTTTAATGAAATCATTAACAGCAGTACTAACAGAAGCAACATTACCATTCTCAATACTATTATAATTAATATTAAGATTATTACTTCCGTAATAACTAAAACTAGCTAGTTGATTACCAGTACTATTGTTTACACTACCACTATCTACACCTTCGATAGTGTCATTGTTACGAACTCGAACATTAGCGTTAATACTAAGTTCATTTACAGTAGCTTCTACATTAGAAGTCATACTTACAATTTTTGTTACTGTAATTTTCATAATTGCATTATTAAATAGTTATACTTATTTGATAAATAGATTTAATATCATTTCTAGTACATTTGTTATATTAAGAATATCTGCATTTTAACGCATAATGTAACTACCTCCTGGAGGAACTTGTTTCCATCCACCATCTATATTAATTTCAAAAGATAATTGACACATTTGTCCATAATAACCTCCTTCATAAACATTATCAAATCTTATATATACTTCAACATAATCTGTTCTATCACCTTCAGGAATAGTTACAGAACCTGTACCTTGACCAGAGCTATTAGATACGTGACCTCTTCCGTATGTTGTCTTATTATTACCATAAGCAGCAACACTTCTAAATATGCCATCAGTAATTGTAAATGTAGCATCAGGAAGTTTATATATTCTAGCTTTACAAATACAACTACCACCAAATAATTCTCTCAATGATGAGAAATCAACAAAACCACTAGAACCACTTTTAATACTTTCCATATTAATTTGTCTAGGATAATAATTAAAAATAATACCACCTGGAGGAGCTATAAAAATTATTTTTGTATTATCATATAAAGATGAATTACGAGTACATGCTAAAAAAGGTACAATAGTAACTTTTTTAGCATTACCTATATCAAAAGTTATTTCTTTACTAGCGTATATATAATCTGTTGGTTTTTTACAATTACCGACATAATAAATTTTATAAATCTTATCATTAACATTATATGGTGAATCGTAACGAATTTGAACCCAAAAAGACCAAGCTAAAGATAAATCAGTTATTATATCATCCATAGTAATATTTGTATTATCATCAACATCTGTTTTCTTATATAAAATACAATTAAATTTAGGAGTTGAAGAATAATAACATTCAACATACGTTGTTGCAGGAATAGAAGTTCGGAATTCATTACCTTTTGCTTTACTGTCATAGTTTCTAAAATCACTTAATCTATAAGGAGAATTAGCGCCACCTTTTGGAAAATGTTTTCCTGAAGCATTTACATAATGTGAATCAGTACTTGTATCTTTATCAATACCGTTATGTCCATATACATTATCATAATAAAGATATTCACATGCTTTAATTGCAAAACCTTCTCCTCCATAATTATTACGTAAATTCTTATAAGTATCCATAGGTATATTCATACCACAACGAACAACACAAGTATATTTACTAAACGAAGATGTTACTATTTCCTCAGAGTCTTCTCTAATAGGATATTCTTTAAAATCACCTTTACAACTAATAGGTTTATATTTACTCCATATATTTATATTTTCACTCTTACAAAGAGTAGCAAGGTCATTGCTACTCTCTCCAAGAGCTTGTTTAACATCATCAATGCTAACAGGAGCACTAATAATTCCGTTTTCACTATTGTAAGGCATAAGCTTTATTTTTTAAATATTCAACTTCACTTTCTAATTCTCTAACTCTAGCTTTAAGTTTATCAACTTCATCGTCTATTTCAGTTAAAGCACCAAAAGCAAGACTAATAAGTTTAGGATTCCAATAGTTAATCTTTAGATAACCATTATCATCTTTGGCAACTATATCTTTAAGTAATGGATTATTTACATTTTGAGCAATAAAACCAATACTATGTTTATGGTCACGAATATAATCAAATTCATAAGTACCCCCAATGCTTTTAATAACCTTTAAACAATTAAGTTTGGTAATGTTAGTTTTAAGACGAACATCAGAAGATTGATAAGCTGTAACTCCACCTTTAGCAAGAATACTATTAGGGAAATAAGTATTCATATTATAATCAAAATTATATATATGACCAGTATGACCCATAAATCTGTCAGTAGGAAATGAATATTTAGTAAAAGCAAATATTCGTATTTTATATATTTGAGCATTACGTAATACAGTAGTATTTTGGTCGTGTTTAAACTTAAATCTAATATATCTTCTACTATCATTTCCTACACCATAAGGAGTATTACCATTAGCTGATAGATTTATATAATTAACTTGATTCCATCCAGTCATACGTTTAGTATAAGTTTCAACTACAGCACCACTATTGTTTAATATATCTACAGTACAAATAGTATAAACACCATTCGACATATTAACACTAGCAAAATAAACTTGAGAATAACAATTATTAGAAACATTAAACGTAAACATTAGTTGATTCTTTTTTATTTGAGCTAGTTTCTCAGCATCATTATTGCCAGTTATAACATTATTACCTAAGTAAATTTGAGAATTACCTGCATTATTAGCATATGAATTAAATTTAGTATAATCTCCCATAGGATAATTAGTCCAACTATTACCATTATCATTAGAATATTGTACAGTTACTTGATTAACTTGTATACTATCAGTAATAGCAGTAATTTCAGAACATAAAGCATCAGCCCAAACATAACAATCAGGTCCTTTATCGTTAACTTCACGATTTGTAGGTAGTATACCTTTATTAGATATTAAACCATTAACTGATAAATTACCATTAATAGTAGCAGCACCTGAATAAATATTTTTAAAATAAGCATTACCGTCTTGTCTTATATACCAAAGACTAGAATTAGTTTGACTACATATATCTTGAACTTTCACCCAATTACTATTATTAGCATTACCTAAATATAAATCACCACCACTACCTCCAATTCTAGCTCCACTATCAGGAGTTATAGTTGTAATACCTGGAAATTTCAGTGTACCATTACTTTGTGGATTATTAGCATAAAATGCAGAACCATCAGCTATACCAAGATAAATAGTTTTATTAGAATGAGTATATTTAAGTCCAGCCCATTCATTCCAATCCCAAGCAGTTTCACCAAAACGAATATCTTTACCAGTATTGAATACTACTCGACCATCAATAGCACTAATCCAAGCAGGACTGGAATCATTACTTAATATTATAGCTTTATTTTTAGTAGCAGTTCTAATAGTAGAAGATGAATAAATATCACCTGCAACATGAAGTTTATAAGAAGGGTCTACTCCAATGCCTACATTATGATTTGATAAAATATTTATAGCATCACGTTGACTACTATTATATTCTCCAGCATATAAAACAAGTTTATATTTAGATACAATATGAAACCATTTACTTACTGTAGATATAATATGAGGGTCATCTGAACCACTATTAGTTATAGTTAATGTTCCATCAACATTACCAGTTCCATCAAAACTTTGACCCCAAATAGTTCTAGGAGTTTGAAGTTTAGTAGCAGAAGCTACGTTATCCGCGGTAGCCGCTAATATTCTATAAGAACCCTCAACAAAGCCTGATGGTTTCGTTGTTGTTTCTGTCATTGTTAAAGTAAAATTTACAGAAGAACTTACCTCAACTTCTGTAGCTCCTCTATAAGTTCCGTCATAAGCCATCCATATTTCAACATTAGAGGAAGTAGATACATATCCAAATTTCAATTCTCTATTACCTCTAACTAATGTAGATGTTACTTGTATGCTTCCTCTTGTACTTGCTGCTACCTCATATACTGATTCGTTTGTTCCTGCAAAATTTATGCCACCCTTAACAGTAAACATAACTTTAGATGTTGAATATCCTGTTGCTGATACAGTTTTTAATGTTCCTAATTTTATATATGATGTATTATTACCTTGTGCATTAAAGTAGTATACTTGTTTAATTCCAGTTCCACTACCATTTTTTATCAAATGTTTACCATCAACAGTATCTGCATTACCAGCACTAGCTGCATAATTTACATTTAAAGCACTAGTTCTATAACTTCTTAGATAACTATCACTACCATTACTACCCCATACTCTATCAGGAGATGAATTATTATTTTCATTACCTCCAATGTTTATGTAAGAAGGGAAGTGAGTATGTCCGTTAGCATCAAGAAGAGTAAGAGTTCTTACAACTGAACTAAATACACCTGAATATTGTCTTACATAAATAGGTTCATTACCATCATCTGCTGTAGCTATTTCTGCCCATCCTTTATTATTACCACTAGAACCTGCTATAATTCTAAATTGGTCACTATTCATATCACATCTAACTAGTTCATGTGAACCAGTATCTCCTACATGTCCATAAACTTTTGAAGCGGTGTCAGCATTGCTAGCATGATTAACACTAATGTTCGAAATACTTTTAGTTGTTCCACCAACTGTTATACTAATACCATTATTAGAATTAGATAGAGCAGTAAGAAGTCCACTTGCATGGTAACCATCTACAGTGTCAGAATTACCTGCGCTGCTAGCATATCCATTATGCAAAGCATTATATAAACTATTTGCGCCTTTTTGACTAAGACTTGTACCAGTAGAAGTTCCACTATAACTATCAGTAATTCCTCTCCAAGTATTTTGCCAAGTAGTAGAAACACCATTGATAGTAATAGTTTGACCGCTTACAGAACCAGTAACAAAGTTTTTATCGTTAGTAAGTTGACTTACTTTTGTAGGTATTTCACTCTTCTTAGCATAATCTGCTAAACTTTGATGAGAAGTAAGATAAGTTCCTAAATCTACAGCAGTTCCACCAGTAGCTGCAATAGTTTTAGTAACACCGTTAATCTTAACACTATGAGTATGACTAGTAGAAGACTTACCATTAGCAATATTATCAACTTGACCTTTAGTATAATAATTTGCTAAACTTTGATGAGAAGTCAAAAACGTAGCACCTTTAGTAAAAGTAATACTAGTTCCATTTTTACTAACACTAGTAATAGCATTACCTGTTCCAGTTACAGTTATACTAGTAGCACCATTATTTTCAATAGCAGATATTCTACTATGAAGTTTATAAATAGAACTAGCACTAGCTATTTTACTTCCTTCGTTTTGAGGGTCAGAAGTAATAGCAGTACTATAAGGAACTATAGTTCCATTTAGTCCACCTCCACCAGAACCAGCAACACTTCCTACACCATAAGCAGATACTCCACCGCTAGCATATAAATTTGCAACTTCATCTGTTGTAGTATTTGTAATTTTCAACGCTTTATTAGTTGCATCATACTCTAATTTAATATTTCCAATAGAAATATATTTATCACTAGGTAAAACTATACTACCATTAACATCTGCTGTTCCATTAAAAGCATTACCCCAAAGATTACGAGCAGTTGTAAGTTGTAAAGCCTTTTTAGCAGAACCGCTTGTAAAGTAACCTTGTAGAGTAGTAATACTTGTTTTATTAGCAGATATATTAGAAGCGTTAGTTCCTTCAGCCTTTTTAGCTCTTGATACTTCATTTGAAATAGAAGTATTAATACCATCTATAATTCCATTTAATGTATCTGTTTGTGCAATATTAGCAAGGAAGTTTACTACCTCATTCCACTTATTTATAATACCGTCAGCAGTTTCTTCATCAGTAGTTATTAAAGAATACCATCTATAAGCACTATCCCAATTTGTTACTTTAGTAGATGTAATTCCATCTAATACAGTTTTATTACTATGACTATGTTTTACTGATACAGCACTATCCCAAGAACTTTGTTTAGTTGTTGTTGGGATAGAATATCCAGAAGCAAAAGTAACAGCAAACGTACCACTAGTTGTAATAGTATTTATTGCACAAGTTAAACCTGTAGGAAGTGTAAGTCCTACAGAAGTTACAGTACCAGTATTCTTTGTATAACCACTATCATTAGTAAGTTGACTAACTTTGGTAGGAATCGCTATATTAATAGTAGCAGCTTTTGAATTAGGAGTATAACTACCTACACTTGTACCATTATTTTGAATAGTTAAACTATAAATAGTTTGATGTGTGGTTAAATAATTACCTTTAGGTTGATATGTACTAGCTGCGTCACTCTTAAGAAGATAATTTCCAAGTTGACCAGTTACATCAATATTTTGAATAGCATTATAAAGGGCTTTAATACTATAAGCATTAGGAATTGTTGTAAGGTCTGAATCTGTATATCTTCCAGCAATAATATCAGAATAAGATTTAACAGAAGCATTTAGTCCACCTCCACCCCCCGTAGAAGGTGTGTATGTTCCATAAGCACTAACTCCACCTTGTACTCCAAGATGAGCTGTTTTATTACTACTAGCACTAACTATTTCAAGTATATTAGGGTCTCCACTCTTTGTTCTAAGAATTATATTACCAATTTGAAAAGAACCACCAGTATTACTATCTCCAATAAATAAACCAGTAGGAAGATTATTACCACCTTCAACACCACCTAAAGATAGAACACTAAGTCTACTAAAGGTTTTCATTGGAGTAACATAATCTATATTATTAAAATCTGTACTATCTTGATTAGCAGTATGTAAATAGAACAATCTAATATAGTAGAACATTGTTACCATACTAGTACCTTGAAGAATAAAACTATTAAAGTTTCCACTAAGTACACCATTAGCATTCCAATGAATATTTCCTCCAGCTAAATAACCAGTACCATCATGTCGAAGAAGACTCATAGCATAATCAGTACCAGGAACTTTAGTTTCAAGTTCTTCACTAGTAAAAGTATCACGGTCTACCATAGGACCACCATACCAAGCAGCTATAGAAGTTTTATCTCCCTTTACAATACCATTCATACCAGCTGTAACTTTTTTATCAACATCTTTAAGTTGAATTGCGCTAGTAAGAACTAAACCTCCATTAATTTCTGTTGTTTGATTAAGAGCATCTTTAAGATATTTGTATGAAGTAATATCAGTACCCATACCACTAAGTATATCAGCTTGACAAATAGCAAGATATTGTTTAACTGTTTTAATCTTCTCTTGAAGATTCCTATATTTAGTATTAGCTTCTCCTATATTAACTTTAGTTATTTCAGTATTAGCGGCTATAAGTGTATTAATAAGGTTCTTATATTCAGTCCAAGCTGTTTTCATAACAGTATTGGCTTCTTCCAACTTACCTTTATTAGCATTATCGTTAGTAAGATATTTAGATGTAGTAATATTATTAACTTGGTCTATAACAGCAGCAACTTCATTACTAGCTTGATTTAACAAGTCAGTAAGTCTAGCTTTCTCA